>ENA-OQCO01000009-OQCO01000009.1-human-gut-metagenome-genome-assembly--contig:-NODE-9-length-95308-cov-4.974533_pt1 | contig 95308 bp, 92 predicted proteins | sample MGYA00242500_ERZ504582 | MGnify/ENA primary metagenome ERZ504582 (study PRJEB26092, sample SAMD00036346) | human gut metagenome | host: Homo sapiens | study: EMG produced TPA metagenomics assembly of the... | reverse complement strand
TCCTCCGGCCTCGGTCGGACCGGACGGGTACCGGGCGGCACACTGCATGACCCACAGGTAGACAGGACGGAGCCATACAACGCGTGTACATGACCGGCAGCGGACAGGACGAGGCCACATTGTGCGCGCTGGCCGAGGACCTGTCGCAGACCGAAACGTCCGATCCACTGCCATTGCGGGAGACAGTCCAATCCGAGACCGACTGCACGTCGTGGGAACTGCTCAAGGCCGACGCCGATGCGGTTCTCGTGGCCAACGGCCGGCCACTCGCGCAATGGTCCGGAAACATCGACGCCAACGACGTGGACGCCTCCGGAATGCCGTTGCACCCGCTCGGCAGCATTTGGCCGGGCGAGACCCTCGACGTCGCCATCGACGGATTCCCGGATTGGCCCGACGGCACCTATCGGATGAGGCTTATGCAGATGAGCGGCGACCATACGAGCCTCGTCAAACTCAAATTCGACCCAGTGGCCGACCCACTCGGCTGATGGAAAGGAGACCAAGAATGGTCAGGCGTTCCGAATTGCTTCCGGATGAGCGCATCCTCCCGCTCTCATTGGCGGTGAAGGCCATGATCGGCGTCGAGAGTCTGCGTACTCGGCCTTCCGGAATGGTGTCTTTTGATAACGCGGACGGTACGAAGACCATTATTGGAGGATCCGGCACCGACCAGATAGCCACAAACGCAGGCGATACGCAGGCACCGTCACGTCCGACCGGACTGAGCGCGACCAGCACCATGCAGGTCGCCCTCGTCCATTGGGACGGCACGCTCGAGTATGGCATGGTCGATGACTTCGACCATATCGAGATCTTCGCCCAGCCGGACGGCGGAGATGTGCTGGACATCGGATGCATGCGCACGGCGGGAGAGCTCGCTACCGGCCGTCTGCCGGTCGGTAGCGTCGTGGAACTGTGGGCCGTCGCGGCTGACAACGCGCACGACCTGCAGGGAAATCCCTCTCCGAACATGTCGGATGAGTCCGACCATCTGGTCGTCACAATCGACGAGCCGGTCGACCAGAATCAAATCAGAGAAACCGCGGAAAAGTTGCAGAAGGCCGCCGATGATGCCGCCGCGAAGGCGGATGAGGCTATCAAGCATGGCGAGCAGATCCGGCAGGATGCGCAGGCGGGTATCGATGACGCGCGCAAACAGGCGCAGGCGGCTGGCGATAAGGCCGACAAGGTGCGCTCCGACCTTCAGGCAGAGGTGGACGCGAACAAGCAGGCCACGGATGCGGCCATCGCCAAGGTTGACGCGAAGGCTGACAAAGCGCAGAATGACCTTGAATCGCAGACGACGGCGCTCAAATCCAGTATCGCCGCCGTGGATGCAAAAGCGGATCAGGTCAAGGCCGCCGGTGGCAAACTGTCGCAGAAGGTGGATGCCGACAAGGCCGCCTTGGACAAGAGCATCGCCGACGTGGACGCGAAGGCTCAGGCCGCGAGCGACAAGGGCGACCGGGCTGGCCGGGCAGATCAGTGACGTGACCACGACCGTCAACGGGCACACGACGAAGCTGGGCGAATTGTCCACGCGCATCGAGGGTGTCGCTTCGGATGGCCAGACCACGGTCAAGAGCCTGACCGACTTGCGGCAGACCGTGACCGGCCTCAGCTCGACGGTATCGCAGAATACGAAGACCGCTTCGGATGCCATGAGCAAGGTGTCGCAGGTGGAGCAGACCGCCAACGGCATCAGCGCGAACCTGAGCAAGAATTACACCACCACCGCCAATGCCGATGAAAAGTATGCCGCGAAGACGGAGCTTAAGGCCACCGCCGACGGCTTGCAGGCGAATATCACGAGGTCGCAGCAGACCGCCGATGGTGCCGTCACCGCCGCGAATAAGGCGCAGGCCACAGCGGATGGGTTCGGCGCGACCCTGAGCAAGGATTATCAGACCGCGAAGGCCTCGGACGAGAAGTATTCCACGAAGGCGGAGTTGAAGGCCACAAGCGACGGACTATCCTCCTCATTGTCCTCGGTCAAGCAGACCGCCGACGGCGCCGTGACCGCCGCCTCCAAGGCCCAGCAGACCGCCGACGTGGTGTCTTTGAACCTGTCGAAGAATTATGCGACGAAGTCTCAGGCGGACGCCACGTATGCGACTCAGACGAGCCTGAAGGCCACTTCGGATTCCCTGACCGCCAGTATCAATTCGACCGCGAAGACCGCACAGAGCTCCGTCGATAAGGCGACGAATCTCGAAGCGAATCTGAATGGTTTTAAGACGACTGTTAGCCAGACATATACCACTAAGACAGAATTTGCAAATCTCTCTATCGGTGGAACGAATCGTATCGTGCTGTCGGGTGGCGTAGCCGGACGAATCGACACGAGTGGTGACTCCGGCTCTATTGATACGAGAACGCATTGGACTTCAGCCTATGTGTCTGTTGCTCAAGCTGCTTATGTGCTTTCCAGTGACATCAAGGTCGAAGGCAATACATATGTGAGCGTGGCATTCTATGATATGGATAAGAAGTTCATCAGCCGACCGACTGGCGCGATGACTAATCTTGCTGCACCATGGTCAAGAATCCTGACTGTCCCGACTAATGCCGCCTATATGCGTGCATCCTTCCCGACCAATCAGAAGGGGCATATCAAACTCGAAAAAGGCACTAAGCCCACTGACTGGTCACCCGCCCCTGAAGACCTTCAACACGCCGGAGACTATGCCACCAACAGTTCTCTGACCCAGACTGCGAACTCTATCACCGCTCAGGTAACCGAAGTCTCTAAGACCGCTACGTCTGCAATGAATAAATCCACCACGGTGGAACAGACCGCCAACGGCCTGTCCACCAGAATCACGGCTCAAGGCAAGACGCTGGATGCCACGACAAAGACCGCGAACGAGGCCAAGTCGACCGCTGACAGTAACAAGCAGACCATTTCACAGGTCAAAACAACCGCCGACGGAGCCGTGAGCCGCGTGAGCTCGCTCGAACAGAACCTCGACGGTTTCGAATCCACTGTCGCCAAGACCTACCAGCCCAAGGACGGCATGTCGGCTTACGCCACCACCAGTGCGCTGAAACAGACTTCCGACAGCATCACCGCCCAGGTGGCCGAGGTGTCGAAGACCGCTTCCGGCGCGATGAGCAAGGCCACCACGGTGGAACAGACCGCCAACGGCCTGTCCACCAGGATCACGGCTCAAGGCAAGACGCTGGATGCCACCGTTAAGACCGCGAACGAGGCCAAATCGACGGCCGACTCCAACAAGACCACCATCAGTCAGACCTCGAACCTCGTCAACGCGGCGCTTGCAGGTGACAACCTCATCACCGATGGCGGTTTCGAATCCACCGCATGGTGGATGGGCCTCAAGGCCCCATTCCGTATTTCTAACGGGTCGTTCTACCACGGCGCGCATGTCCTGGTCTGCGAGGCGGCCACCGGAGACAACCGATGCCCGTTGACCCATGCGAAAGGCATGGCTGGGACAGCCACCGCGATAACGGTCACCAAAGGACGCACGTATCGCCTGTCGGGCTACTGCGCCTGGTACGGGTCGGTCCCGTCGAACGTCAATCCGGGCGGTGACAAACTCAGATTGGCAAAACCAGACGGAACATACATCGCCGAGGCTCAATGCGGCAAATCCACGTCATGGTCGGAAACGCATGTCGATTGGACATGTCCAGCGGATGGTTCGATCACTTCGGTCCGGATCGAAGTCATGCACCAGGCCAATGGCACCATCCTGTGGGATGACGTGAGCTTCCAGGACATCACCGAGGCCGCGGCCACCAGCACGCGCGTGGCATCCGTCGAGCAGAATCTCAACGGGTTCAAAACCTCGGTGGCGGACACGTACCAGCCGAAATCCGGCATGGGCGGCTATGCGACGCAGTCGCAGCTGACGCAGACCGCGAATCAGATTCGCGGCGAAGTGAGCGAGAAATACCAGTCCAAGGACGGTATGGGCTCTTACGTCACGAATTCCGCCTTGACGCAGAAGGCGAATGAGATCACAGGCAAGGTGCAGGAGGTCGCCAAGACCACCCAAGGCAACACGACCACCATCAGCCAGGTCAGCCAGAAGGCCGACAAGATCAACACGACCCTGTCGCAGAAGATCGACGGCAAGGCCGACGTGAGCCGCGTCAGCTCATTGGAACAGAATCTCAGCGGTTTCAAGACCACTGTGGCGCAGTCGTATCAGCCGAAAGGTGATTATCCGACCCGCTCCGACATGCAATCCAGCATCAGCCAGACCGCATCCTCGATCAAAAGCGAAGTCGCGAACACATACACCACGCAGACCGCGACCGAGGCATTGAGGAAGAGCGCGACCCGCACGTTCACTCTGGGTGGCGCGGCCGGCAAGGCGAAGTGGGTGAAACTCGGCCATCTCACCAGCAACGGAGACAGTTCGAGCATCCTCCTGCACGTCTACTCCGGCGACGGCTACAACGGTCGAGCCAGTCAGAATGCGGAGTTCGAGATCTTCGTCAAGGACGGATATCAGTCCACCACGTCCGCCACGGGCGCGTTCGGCGTGTCCGTGAACCGCATTCGCGCCGCCGACGATGTGAAGGTCAAGGTGATGGCGTTCAGCTCCACCACGTGCGACATCTGGGCGTACATGCCGTGGACGTATTGGAATGGTCATTACACGTTGCAGGGCGACTACAAGTCGTGGCAGGACGGTCCGAACTGCGGCGGAACGAGGATCCAGGACGCGGAACCCACGTCGGGCACCGCGCAGGACCTCGCCTACGACACGCTCAGCACAAGGTCGTATGTCGACCAGACGGCCAAGAGCGTGGCCTTGGGTGTGGTGCAATCCTACAAGGGTTCCGACGGGTCCGGGCTCGCGACGAAGTCGGACATCACGGCCACGAAGGACAGCATCACCAGCAGCGTATCCAGCACGTATGCCACCAAGACTGGTGTCACGCAGGAAATCTCGTCGAAAATCACACAGAACAACAACAGTCTGGATGTGAAGTTTTCCACGAAGACGGAGACGAAGAACGCTCAGGACACGGCCAACACGGCCAACTCCCACGCTTCTGACGCGCAGTCGCGCATCGGCAGTCTTGAGGATTGCATCAACATGACATCGCAAGGTGTGCGCGTCGGTAAACGGGTGAACGGCAAATGGTCCGGATGGAGCGCGCTTGTCAACACGGAAGGCAGCTACGACATCTTCGATGGCGCCGGTGCCAAGCAGGCGACCTTCTCGTCCGGACGACTCGATCTTGGCAAGTCCAGCCACAACACGAACGGCATATACGTTCCGGCCGGCGGCAATTGGACGAGCGGATGGCTGTGCATCGACGACTATCTGGTCGACTGCGACCATACGCGGCACATTTACGCTTGCGCGCGCGGCGGGCTGTTGTGCTTCAAAGGCCGCGTGGCTTTGACCAATCCGAACGCCGCCGGCGACCAGCGCGTCATCGACGGCGGCAAATGGTATCGGGCCATGCAAGGCAAATACAGCGTCTACCCGTATTTGGACGTGGATGATGACGAGCGGGATTGGCCTGCGACCTTCAAACGCTCGGACAACAACCTCCTCGCAGTCGGCACATTGTTCATCCCACGCACCACCAGCGACATCTGGTGGTACGACCCCACCCGCGGAAAACACACCATGTGGATCGATCTCAACAATCTGCAGATCCCGATGGGCAACAACGTCATCGGATGATCCACGATTAAAAGGAAGGAGGATGCGATGGCATCCGAAAACGAAAACACGACGACCGTAACGACGGAGGATGGAATCCTCGACCTGCGTCCACCGAAGGGCAGTCTTGTAAGGCAATTGCTCAGGCTTGGTTTGACCTTCGATCACAAGGATGCGTCAGGTGAGACGTGGTGCGATTACACGCGTGGGCTGAGCGCGACGTTCGCCGATCGTCAAGCCACGGACGTGACCTTGGCTGATATGGACACGAGGGACGAGACCACGATCACGGCCAGTCAGCTCGCCACCGTCACGGAGATCAAGACATGGCGCAGTGATGGAGCCGGGGACTGATGCCACCCATCGACCTCTTTTCCAGCTCGGAGTTTTGGACGGCGGTGATAGTCGCCCTAGTCGGCGGCGGTGGAGTCGGAGCGATCATCGGCGCCATCTCCAGCCGTCGCAAGGACACGGCGCAGATCGCGGCCCAGGCATGCGATATTCTGACCGATTCGGTCATCAAGCCATTGCGTGAGCAGGTGGAATCGCAGGAGGAGCAGATAAAGCACCTCGAGGAGCAGCAGCGGAAGTATTTCACGCTCACGGCCTACACCCGCGACCTTTTCCATTGGCTAGGTTTGTTCTGCGAGATCATCGAGCCGGATTTCCTCAAGCGTCATCCGAAGCCGCGCCTGCCCGACGAACTCCGCGCCGACGTGGCACCCGAAACATTGGAGGACTGATGGGTTATCTCGCAATCGGCATCTACGCCGCCCTCTGCGTCGTCTTCCTGGTGTTCAACCACGGGGCGCACAAGGACTGACATTTTCAACATGAGGCCATCTCTTCGGAGGTGGCCTTCCTTATTAAGGAGGCAAATATGGCGGAACACGCCAATGGAAACACCACCACCAATCTGCCGGGATTGACCGGAGAGCGCGTCAAGGCCGGAGTGACCATCGTGGTCACCCTCTACGCCTTGATTAACGCCGGCCTGAATCTGGCCGGCTACAATACCCTGCCCTTTACCAATGAGCAGGTGTCCGCGACTGTCTTCAGTGTCGTGGGCGTCATCGGCACGATCTACTGCTGGTGGAAAAACCAGAACATCACCCGCGCCAGTCTTGCGGGCCAGCAGCTTGTGGACGCATTAAAGAAGGAGGGCGTGGTCAATGGCATCAGCGCGGCGAAGAGCGCGGCCTTGAGCGCCGCTTCCGCCGTGGCCAAGACCACGCCGAAGACCGAACGCTCCGAGACCGACGATACTTCGGAGGACTGATGACCGGGGCAAGCTTCGCGCAATGGAGGGGCTCTCCCAACCACTACGACGGCCGGCTGGGCTTGAGCATCAACCACATCACACTGCATATCATGGTCGGCCGACTGTCCGGCACCGACTCGTGCTTCCAGCGATCCAGCTTCCAGGCCGCCAGCCATTACGGAGTCGGCGGCACCGGTGCCGTCTACCAGTGGGTCGACGAGGTGAACGGTTCGTGGGCCGACGCCAACTGGCGCTCGGACTGCTCCGGCATCACCATCGAGCATGAGGGCGGCATGGCCGGAGTGCCGGTCACGGACGCGGAGGTCGAGGCATCCGCGAGACTATGCGCCGACATCGCGCGGCGGTACGGGTGGGGCGTGCTGTGGCACGACAACAGCGGCAACCGCTGTGGGAACATCGTCCTGCACCGCGAGGTGCCGGGCACCGACCACTTCGGATGCCCCGACAGGTGCGTCAACGCCTTGCCGGTGGACCGGATAATCAACAGGGCAAACCAAATACTGATGGGAGTAGACATGGCATTGACCAACGACGACATCAACAAGATCGCTAAAGCGGTCACCGATTCAGTGTGGCAGTACAAGAATCCACGCATCAACGGCAACCGAGACGCGTATAACCTGCTCACCAATATGCCGCACGACGTGATGGCGTATAAAAATTCGCAGGTTGTGGATCGTGACGTTTTCGGACTCATCACCGACCTGACCGGTCAGGTCGCCGACCTGACCGATATGGTCAAGACCCTGGCCGAATCCAAGGGCGCCGACCCCGACTAGATCGCTGCCGCCGTGGAAAACGCGGTGAAGGCCAAGCTCGACAAGCTCAAGATCACCGTGACCGACGGCCAGTGATTAATTTTCTGGCGTGAGACTCGCACTCGCCCCTCTCTCAGCTTCTATGCTGGGGGAGGGGCGTTTTCGTGTTTCCGGCGGGTGTATCATACGGAGAAAGCAGAAAAATAGAGTCTACTTTGAGTGACACTCAGGTGGTGGAAACACGAAACTCCAAGCGTGGCAACGCATGTAGAAACCTCATTGCTATAAGGACAGTTTATAACGACACTCAAATTTTCTTGATGTCTTATAGCTGGCGGTTTTGTGATAGCTTGAGCGGGTTGCATTGTTCATATCAGATGGAGGATTCATGTCCGCTCTTACTTCCGTCTCCGGTTTCCCGCGCATCGGCCAGAACCGTGAGCTGAAGAAAATCATCGAAGCGTATTGGAAGGGCAACACCACCCTCGACGAGATGCGTTCCACCGCCAAGGAACTGCGCGCCAAGCATTGGAAGCTGCAGCAGGCCGCCGCCATCGACCTGATTCCGAGCAACGACTTCAGCTATTACGACCAGATGCTCGACACTGCCATCCTGCTCAACGTCATTCCGCAGCGCTACCAGCGTCTCGCCTTCGAGAACCCGGAAGAGACCCTCTTCGCAATGGGCCGCGGCTATCAGGGCGAGAAGGGCGACGTGACCGCCCTGCCGATGAAGAAGTGGTTCACCACCAACTACCACTACCTCGTGCCGGAAATCGACTCCGCCACCGACATCAAGCTCAACAGCACCAAGCCGTTCGACGAATTCAACGAGGCGAAGGCGCTCGGCATCGCCACCAAGCCGGTGCTCATCGGCCCGTACACCTTCCTCAAGCTCGCCCGCAATCCGCAGGCCGAGGAGCTCGACTACGACAAGGGCCTCGTCAACGCGGTCGCCGCGGTGTACGCCGAAGTCGTCGCCAAGTTCGCCGAACTGGGCGCGCAGTGGATCCAGATCGACGAACCGTACCTCGTGCTCGACAAGGAGCCGGGCGATGTCGAACTGTTCAAGAGCCTGTACGCCAAGATCCTGCCCGCCCGCGAAGGCAAGGTCAAGGTGCTGCTCAACACCTACTTCGGACATATCGCCGACGTGTACGAAACCGTCAACCTGCTCGGCTTCGACGGTATCGGCCTGGACCTGAACGAAGGCAAGGACGAAAACCTCGCCGCCGTCGAAAAGTACGGCGTGGCAGAAAACACCACCATCTTCGCCGGCGTGATCAACGGCCGCAACATCTGGCGCAACAACTACGCCGTGAGCCTCGGCCTGGTCGACGCGCTGAAGCAGGTCACCGCCAACGTGGCCGTCTCCACCGCCAGCTCCCTGCTGCACGTGCCGTTCAGCACCGAAGGCGAGGATGGTCTCGCCGACGACGTGCGCAAGCACTTCGCCTTCGCAGTCCAGAAGCTCGACGAACTGCACGAAGTCGCCGTGCTCGCCGACGCTTCCGACGACAAGAAGAAGGCATCCGCCGAACTCGCAGCCAACCAGGCGCTGTTCGACGGCACCCGCGTCGCCGCCGATCCTGCGGTCGCCAAGCGAATCGCAAGCCTTACCGACGCCGACTTCGTACGTCAGCCGGCACGCGCCGAACGCCAGAAGGAGCAGCGTGAGGCGCTGAACCTGCCGCTGCTGCCCACCACCACCATCGGCTCCTTCCCGCAAACCAAGGAAGTGCGCGCCGAACGCGCCAAGCTGCGCAAGGGCGAGATCACCAAGGCCGAATACGACGAATTCATGAAGAACCAGATCGACGCCTGCATCAAGCATCAGGAGGAAATCGGCCTCGACGTGCTCGTCCACGGCGAATTCGAACGCAACGACATGGTCGAATACTTCGGCCAGAACCTCAACGGCTTCCTGTTCACCAAGAACGCGTGGGTGCAGTCCTACGGCACACGTTGCGTCAAGCCTCCGATCGTGTGGGGCGACGTATCCCGCGCCAACCCGATCACCGTGGAATGGAGCGCCTACGCGCAGTCCCGCACCGACCATGTGATGAAGGGCATGCTCACCGGTCCGGTCACCATCCTCAACTGGTCCTGGCCGCGCGAGGACATCACCCACGAGCAGCAGACCCAGCAGCTCGCGCTCGCCATCCGCGACGAAGTGCTCGATTTGGAGAAGGCCGGCATCAAGGTCATCCAGATCGACGAGGCCGCACTGCGCGAGAAGCTGCCGCTGAGGAAGACCGACTGGCACAAGAAGTACCTCGACTGGGCCATTCCGGCGTTCCGTCTGGTGCATTCCGCCGTCAAGCCGACCACGCAGATCCACACGCACATGTGCTATTCGGAGTTCAACGACATCATCAAGGACATCGACGCGATGGACGCCGACGTGATCTCCTTCGAAGCCTCCCGTGGCGACCTTGTGGTGCTCGACGCCATCCACGACGCCAACTTCGAAACCGAAGCCGGCCCGGGCGTGTACGACATCCACTCTCCGCGCATTCCGTCCGAACAGGAGATCGAGGACCGCATCTACGAGATCCTGAAGAAGATGGACGTCGAAAAGGTGTGGATCAACCCGGACTGCGGCCTGAAGACCCGTGGCAACGCCGAAACCTGGCCGAGCCTGGAGAACCTCGTCGCCGCGGCCAAGGCCGTGCGCGCCAAACTCGCCAAGTAAGGCCGGCATAGGCATAAACAGGCAAGATTTCCAAGGAATCACATGCATTCGCCAATCTTCTCGCTGGAGGTGTTCCCTCCCAAGCGCACCAGCCCTGTAGGTACCATCTACGATACGTTGGATGGCCTGCAGGGGCTGGACCCTGACTTCATCTCCGTCACCTACGGCACCGGCAAATCGTCCGACCGCACGCTGACCGCACGCATCGCGCATACGGTGAACGAATACGGCATTCCGGCCGTGGCGCACCTGACCGCGCAATACCTTGACAAAGACGACGTGGACGAGGCGCTCGACCTGTTCGACCAAGCCAAAGTCTCCGGCGTGCTCGCTTTGCGAGGCGACCGTGTGGAAGGAGCCGAACCGGCGGGAGTGTTCGACCATGCGAGCGATCTGGCGGCCTACATCCGCGAGAAGCGTCCGGATCTCAAGATCTACGGCGCCTGCTATCCGGAAAAGCACCCGCAGGCGGCCACGCTTGAGGAGGATATCGACAATCTCAAGAAGAAGGTCGACGCGGGCGTAAGCCACCTCATCTCCCAGCTGTTCTACGACAACGAGGATTTCCTTCGATTCGTGGACAAGGCTCGTGCCGCCGGCATCGACGTTCCGATCGAAGCCGGCATCATGCCGGTGATGAACGCGAAGTCGGTGCTGCGCATGTCGAAGATGTGCGAATCGCGTGTTCCTGAAAAACTTGCCGTCCTGCTTGACAAGTGGGGGAGCGACACCGCGCTGCTTAAAGAGGCGGGTATCGCCTACGCGTCCGAACAGATCTGCGACTTGGCGGCACGCGGCGTCGACGGCGTGCACCTGTACACGATGAACCATCCATGCGTCAGCCGGCGCATCTGGTCCAACGTCAAACCATTCTTCGTCTGATTCCGGACGATGCAACAAACACGAAAGGGATGGTTTCCGGCAGCTGTCGGAAACCATCCCTTTCGCCATACTTACGGATATAAACGATTACTATGGGAACCATGGCTTCTTCTACGCATCAGTTTGGGGTGCTCGATCTGATTCGGGCAGGATTGCAGGATCTGGACACGGCACGCACGCTGCTTGACGAGTTGCGCGCCGACGGCATCGACGACGACCGGCTATGCCTGCTGATGAAAACATTGGAACAGACCTGCGAGCCCGACATCGCGCTACGCAACCTCGTCGACATCATCAAAGCGTTGCAAAGCCAAGGCCGCGACTTCCACCAGGTCATCACCGACGACGCCGGACTCGTACGACTCGTCACCGTGCTCGGCGTGTCCGACGAAATGGGCAAGCTCATGCGCTTCCGCCCCGAACTCGTCATGGCCGCAGCCAGCGACTCATGCGAAAGCCACCTGTACAACCACGCCCAGCGGCGCGCACATGTGCTCGAAGCGGTCGGTGCCGACCCTGTCGACAGCCGCACGCCGAAAGCCTCGAAACCCCTTGCGGAGGCGGCGACTGCCTTGCGACAGACCTACAGAAAACAGCTCGCCGCCATCATGGCGCAGGACACCACCGCGGAAGATCCCATCGAAATCCAGCCGAGAATCAGCCAGGAACTGTCCGATCTTGCCGACGCGGCCCTGGAAGGCGCGCTCGCCATCGCCCGCAACGAAGTGGACGGCAGCGAACACGTGCGCTTCGCCATCATCGGCATGGGCAAGCTCGGCGCACGCGAACTCAACTACGTATCCGACGTGGACCTCATCTACGTGGTGGAACCGGCGGACGCGGACACCAACGGCATGACCCTCAACCGTGTCGGCACCAAAATGGCCACCACCCTGCAGCGCGTATGCCAATCCGTCATCATGGGCGTCGCCGAACCTACATTGTGGCAGATCGATGGCGGACTGCGCCCCGAAGGCAAGGACGGCCCGCTCGTACGCAAACTCGAATCGCACGAAGCCTACTACGAACAGTGGGCGGAAAACTGGGAATTCCAAGCCCTGCTCAAGGCCCGCCCCGTGGCCGGTGACCCCGACCTCGGCCAAGCGTACATGGACATGACCCGACCGTTCGTATGGGCCGCATCCAAACGCGACAACTTCGTCTACGACTGCCAGCAGATGCGCAAACGAGTCGAAGACCTCATCCCCGCGCCCCTGAAGGACCGTGAAATCAAACTCGGCCGCGGAGGCCTACGAGACGTGGAATTCACCGTGCAGATGCTCCAACTCGTCCACGGCCGCGCCGACGAGACCCTGCGCACCAGCTCCACCCTCGAATCGCTGCAACGCCTCGCCGAAGGCGGATACGTCTCACGCAGACAAGCCAAGAAGCTCTCCTGGGACTACCGCTTCGAACGCGTCATGGAACACCGCCAGCAAATGTGGGCGCTCAAACGCACCCACCTGTTCCCGGACCTCGGCAAAGCCAGTCTCGGCGGCATCGAACGCAAACGCGACACCAACGACGACGAACTCAACCACAACCTCGAACTGCGCAGACTCGCCCGGGCCTTCCACATGCACCCCGAGGAACTCGTCGACAAATACGACGAAACCCGACGTGAAGTGCGCCACCTGCACATGGACATCTACTACCGGCCCATGCTGCCCATCAACGCCGGCCTCGACGACGAACAAGTGGAACTGTCCGCCAACGCCATGCAGGAACGCTTCGCCTCCATCGGATTCGCCGACCCCGACGCCGCCATGCGCCACGTCACCGCACTGACCGCCGGCATCTCCCGTGCCGCGAAAATCAACCGCATCCTCCTGCCCGCCGCCCTCCAATGGCTCGGCGAAGGGCAAAACCCCGACATGGGACTGCTCAACTGGCGCAAACTCGAAGAACACTTTGGCACGGACAGCGAATACCTCGGCTTCCTGCGCGACTCGCCGTCCGCCGCGCAACGCCTGTGCCACATCCTGTCCAATTCGCGGTTCCTGGGCGACGCACTCAACAAATCCGTCGAATCCGTCACCTGGCTCGGCAGCGACAACGACCTGCAGCCACGCTCACGCGAAAGCCTCGACGTGCAGACACACGCCTCACTCGAACGCAACGCAGGCAGCATCAACGACTTCGCCAACTCCATCCGCGCCATGCGACGCCACGAAATCGAACGCATCGGACTAGGATGGATGAGCGGCGTCATCGACGACAAGGCGTCGCTCGCAGGTATGACCGACGTATACGATGCGGCCATCGACGCATCGCTCACCTGGGCCATCCGCCACCAAACGCAGGAAATGGGACTCGACGAAGCGCCGGCGGCAATCGCCGTCATCGGCATGGGACGCTACGGCGGCAGGGAAGTGAACTTCAGCTCCGACGCCGACGTCATCATCATCTACCGGCCGTCCGATAACGCCGACGACAACCAAGCCAACCTCTTCGCACGCAAAGTGCAGGAAGACCTCCGCGCCATCCTGCAAGGACCGACCACGCTCGAACCCAAAATCGAACTCGACATGGACCTGCGGCCCGAAGGCAAAAACGGACCCCTCGTGCGCTCCTACGCGTCCTGCGAGGAATACTACCGTTCCTGGGCGAGCACATGGGAGCACCAGGCGCTCCTGCGTGCGCGTTACGCGGCAGGCGACGCGGCGCTCGCCGAGGATTTCCTGATGAACGTCGCCGACCCGCTGCGCTATCCGAAGATCGATTTGACGGAGGCGCAGGTCGCCGAAATACGCAAGCTCAAGGCGCGTATGGAAGCCGAGCGATTGCCGCGCGGCGTGCGTAGGGACCGTCACCTGAAGCTGGGCAAAGGTGGTCTGTCCGACGTGGAATGGACGATTCAGCTGCTGCAGTTGCAGCATGCCGGCGACAACGCGAACCTGCGAGTCAACGGCACGATGCAGGCGTTGGACGAGTTGGAGCGGCGCAAGCTGGTTTCCGCCGGCGACGCCGTCGTATTGCGACGCGCATGGTGGATGTGCACGGCCGCGCGCAACGGCAGCTACCTGTGGAGCGGGCGCGTCAACCAGGCGGATATCCTGCCGGATGACACGTATTCGCTGGGAGGACTCGCCGTCTATCTCGGATACGACGCGAATCGCGGACAGCATTTCGAAAACGATCTGCTTGCCGTAATGCGCAAGGCGCGCGACGTGACGGAACGTCTGTTCTACGGCCTTTCATGAAACGATTCGAGCGGGCGCTCGGTGAACACGCGGTGAACGCTCCGGGTCAGTGTTTCGGGCTATAGTTGGCTAGGTCACTTTCAGTGGCCACCTTCAACCACAAGTTGCATGAAAGGTGAGCCGTTGTCCTCAGTACTCGAACCGGCGGTCGAAACGCCGATGGTCGGAAAAAGCGTCATCACTCTCGATGATCTTTCCATTCGTCAGATTCAGGAAATGCTGCACAAAGCGCAGTACATCGATTCCCATCGTAAAGAAGTGGCACACACCTGCGAAGGCAGGGTGCTTGCCACTTTGTTTTATGAGCCGAGCACGCGCACGCGTCTGAGTTTCGAAACCGCCATGCTGCGCCTCGGCGGCAAGGTGATCGGTTTCGCCGGCGCCCAGCTCGCCTCCGTCACCAAGGGCGAGACGATCGCCGACACGTTGAAGACGGTGTCCAACTACGTCGACGTGGTGGCCATCCGCCATCCGAAGGAAGGCGCCGCGCTGGTCGCATCCCGCGCCGCCTCCGTGCCGGTCATCAACGCGGGCGACGGCGGACACATGCATCCGACGCAGACGCTCGCCGACCTGGCCACGCTTCAATCGCGCTTCGGCCGTGTCACCAACCTGACCGTCGGCCTGTGCGGCGATCTGACCTTCGGCCGCACCGTGCACTCCCTGATCGAAACACTGTGCCGCTTCGGCAACGTCAACTTCGTGCTCATCAGCCCCGACGAGCTCAAGACCCCGCAGTACGTGCTTGACCGCATCAACGCCACCGAATCCTGCTCCTACACCGAAGTCAAGGATCTCGTCTCCGTCATCGGCGATCTTGACGTGCTGTACATGACCCGCGTGCAGAAAGAACGTTTCTTCAACGAGGACGATTATCTGCGTCTGCGCGACACCTACATCCTCGACGAAGCCAAGATGGCGTACGCCAAGAAGGACATGGCCGTGCTGCACCCGCTGCCGCGCGTCAACGAAATCGCCGTGGAAGTTGACGACGATCCGCGTGCAGCCTACTTCGAACAGGTCAAGAACGGTATGCTCATGCGCATGGCATTGGAAAGCTCGGTGGTCGGTGACGAACTGCCGGGATACGAACCGCTCGCAGCCAAGGAGGTTGAAGCCTGATGGAAGTCACCAGCATTCAGAACGGCATCATCATCGATCACGTGCCCGCCGGAACCGCGCTCAAGGTACTTGAGTATCTGAAGATCGACCCGTCCAAAACCAAGCTCGCGTTGATCATGAACGCCGACAGCCACATGTACGGCACGAAGGACATCATCAAAATCGAGGATGAGACCGAATCCATCGACCTCGACGTGCTCGGCCTCGTGGCGCGCACCGCGACCGTCGGCATCGTCCGCGGCGGCAAAATCGTCGAAAAGAAGAAGCCGACCCTGCCGGAACATGTCGTCAACATCATCAAATGCGTGAACCCGCGCTGCGTCACCACCACCGAGCCTGCGGTGCAGATGTTCCATCTGGTGCATTCCGACCGTCAGGAATACCGTTGCGACTACTGCGACGAGGAAGCGAAGTTCTGAAATCATGACCCTCACCCTTCACGACATCAAGGTCTGGAACACCGGCGAAGTCATTGACCTCGTCGTCCCCTCCGACACGGACGCGTCCGTGGACGCCTCGGCGATGACCATCGCCCCCGGATTCGAAGACCCGCACGTGCATTTCCGCGATCCCGGACAGACCTACAAGGAGTCCATGATCTCCGGCTGCGCGGCGGCGGCATCCGGCGGATACACGAACGTGCTCATCATGCCAAACACCGTGCCGGCCATGGATGGCGTGAAGGTGGAGGCCGGCCAGCCGGGCGCCTCCGAAGTGCTCGACGCCGAATACGACACGGTCATCGATTACCTGCAGCATTACGAGGCCGCTCATGGCGTGAAACTGCCGGTGCGCTACGACCTATGCGTATGCGCCTCAAAGGGGCGTGCCGGCCATGAGGCCACCGAAGTGGCCGACTGGATCGGCTACCTGCCCGAACATGGCGACGAGCATAAGGACGCCTACCAGCTGGCGCATCCGGTGACCGCCATCAGCGATGACGGTTCCGCGGTGACCCCCAGCATTCTCGAACAGGTGTTCGAAAACGTCAAGGAGTCGGGACTGTACCTCATCGAGCATTGCGAACACCACGACACCGGCGCGGTCAATGACGGTCCGGTGTCCCGCAAGCTTGGCGTTCCAGGCATTCCGGAGGACACGGAACTCAAAATCGTCGAACGCGACATTGACATGTCCCGCAAAACCGGCGTGCACGTGCACTTCCAGCACGTCAGCACCGCGATCTCCTTCGACGCCATCCGCAAAGCCAAGGCCGAAGGACTTCCGATCACCTGCGAGACCGCGCCGCATTACATCGCATTGAACGACGAGGCGCTGCTTAAGTACGGCACTTTGGCCAAAATGAACCCGCCGCTGCGCTCCGAAGCGGACCGCCAGGCCACCATCGCAGCCGTCGCCGACGGCACGGTCGATTTGTTGGCCACCGACCATGCGCCCCACACCATGGAAGAGAAGGAACTCGGCTTCCTCGACGCGCCCAACGGCATCATCGGGCTGGAATGCGCATACGGCGTCTGCCACAAGGTACTTGTCGACGGCGGATTCATTTCCGACGAACGTCTCATCGAACTCATGTCCACCGGTCCGGCCGAACTCATGGGCCACGACAAAACGGACATCACGGCGGTGCTCGACGACTACGCCGACGCCGTGCCGGGAGACGACGACACCAAGCGCGTGCTTGATCTGGGCCGCGTGCCCGAAAGCGACCAGGTGGATCTCGTGGTGCTGAACACCGGAGAGGAATGGACCGTCGACCCGGAGAAGTTCCACTCCTCGGCACGTAACACCCCATTCGGCGGATGGCAGGTCACCGGCCGGCCGCTCGCCACCATCATCGGCTCGAAGCTGGCCTTCAGCCGCATCGACAAGGAGGACTGATGGACCGTCTGATCGAAGCCATCGAAGACAAGCAGAATCCAAGCGTCGTGGGACTCGACCCCACCGAAGCGCTGGTGCCGAAGCAGGTCGTGGCCAGCTTCGCCGAGGAAATCGCCGAACAGGTGGAGGATCCGACGGAAGCGCCGGCAGCCCAACTGTCCGTCGCCTTCTTCGAATTCAACCGCGCCATCATCGACGCAGTGGCCGACATCGTCCCGGCCGTCAAACCGCAGATCGCCATGTATGAGGCGCTCGGACCAGCCGGCATCGACGCCTACAGCATGACCTGCGAATACGCCAAACAGCAGGGACTGTACGTCCTCGGCGACGTCAAGCGCGGCGACATCGGCTCCACCGCAGCCGCCTACGCCCACCATCTGAGCGGTGTGAACGCGGGGGAGCGCGCTTTCGACCCGTGGCATGAGGACGCGGTCACCGTGAACCCCTACCTCGGCACCGACGGCATCACCCCGTTCGTCGAAGCCGCCACTGGTGCCGACAAGGACATCTTCGTACTGGTACGCACCTCCAATCCATCCAGCAGCGAACTGCAGGAACTCGAACTCGCCTCAGGCGAGCGCGTGTACGAGCATATCGCCGGCCTCGTGGAAGGCTGGGGAGCCGAAACCATCGGCGCGAACGGGTATTCCCGTGTCGGCGCGGTGGTCGGAGCCACCCATCCCGAGGAAGGCAAGGCGTTGCGGGCGCGCATGCCGCACACGTTCTTCCTGGTCCCCGGTTACGGCGCGCAGGGCGGTACCGCCCAAGGCGTGGCCGGCATGTTCGACAAAGACGGCATGGGCGCGCTCGTCAATTCGTCGCGTGGCATCATCGGAGCCTGGAAGAAGTCCGGCAAATACAGCGAATCCATGAGCGCAGACGATGCGCTCGACTTGGTCGCCGAATCGGCGCGCGAGGCCGCGAAGGACATGCGCGACAATCTGCGCGCGGTACTGCCGTAAGCTACCAGAACAATCGAACGAAACACAGGAAAGGGAGTCATGACCGCCGCAGCAACGTTCATGCCGACCGTCGGCCAGGCGAGGGAAGCGGGATTCTTCCCCAGCAGGCACACGGTCGAAATCGTCGACAACCGCATGCTGGCCGATGGCGTGTACCGATTGACATTCCGCGACGAATTCATCGCGGGACATGCCAAGCCGGCGCAGTTCGTCGACGTGTATTCCAACAATCCGAGCAGACTGATGCCCCGCCCGTTCGGCGTGGCCGAAGTGGATGGCGATGAGGTGAGCCTTATCTTCGCCGTCGTCGGCAAAGGCACCGCCGAATTCTCCGAATTGCGTGCGGGCGACACCATTCGGGTGATGGGTCCTCTCGGCAACTCCTTCAACACCAAGGAGAACGCGAACTACGTGCTGGTGGCCGGCGGTCTCGGCGTGCCGCCGCTGGTGCGCGCCGCGCAGGCCATCGCCGAATCGGAGGGGTCGACGAGCACCGCGGTGTTCGGATACCGCAACGTGCGTTTCGGAGACGGATACGTCGGCCGGTACGCGGACAAGACATACAGCATCGACGAATCCGAAGGCAATGTCGTAACGCTCCTTGACCGTATTGAAAATGAACTGGTGAACGGCGAGCTGAAGCCGGTCATCCTCTCATGCGGGCCGTTGCCGATGATGAAGGCCGTCGCCGCATGGGCGGCGAAACGCGGCATCGAGGCACAGCTGAGCTTGGAACAGCGCATGGGCTGCGGATACGGCACATGCGTGCTGTGCACCGTCGACACCGCCGAAGGACGATTGAAGGTCTGCTCGGACGGACCTGTGTTCACCCGCGAACAATTGGGATGGGGGGAGTGAGCATGACCGCAGAACAACATGCGAACCTGTACGAACAGCACGAATGGAAGCATCCCACCCAGGTGGCTGGTATCCCGTGGAAGAATCCGGTGGCGACCGCTTCCGGCACGTTCCAATATGCTGCCGTGCGCTGGTTCTATGACGTGAGCCAGCTGGGCGCCGTCACCACCAAAGGCGTGTCTCCGGTGCCATGGGAAGGCAATCCTGGCATCCGTACTGCGGAAGGCCCCTCCAGCAACATCAACGCCGTCGGCCTGCAGAATCCCGGCGTGGACCATTACCTTGAGGACGATCTGCCGAAACTCAAGGCCATCAACGCCACCGTCATCGCCAACGTCGCCGGACACTGCGACGACGACTACGCGGAAGTCGTGTCCAAGCTCGACGATTCCCCGGCCGACATGCTGGAAATCAACGTGAGCTGTCCGAACGTGTCCGCAGGCGGCATGAGCGTCGGCACCGACCCGGTGGCTTTGAGCCGCCTCATCACCAGACTGCGCAAGCTCACCGACAAGAAGATGATCGTCAAACTCACCCCGAACGTCACCGACATCACCGTGCCGGCACGAGCCGCGGTGGAAAGCGGAGCCGACGCATTGAGCCTGATCAACACGCTGCTCGGCATGCGCATCAACATCCGCACCGGCGAGCCGGTCATCACGCACGTCACCGGCGGCGTGTCCGGCCCGGCCGTCCTGCCGGTCGGACTGGCCGCGGTATGGCGCGTGCGCGCCGCATTGCCAGAAATACCGATCATCGGCATCGGAGGCATCGACTCCGGCGAGACCGCGCTCGAATACCTGTATGCCGGCGCCAACGCCGTCGAAGTCGGCGCGGCCGCATTGTTCGAGCCGACCGCGCCGCTGCGCGTGGCCCGCGAACTCGACGATCTGCTCGACGAACGTCCCGAACTCGCCGACAAGCTCGCCAAAGGCGAGACCTGGCGCTGAAATTTCGTAATCGATCAATGTAAGGAGAACAAGCAAATGACCGCATCGCTCGACCATCGTTTCACCGAGTTCCTGCTGGAATCGCAGGCGTTGAAATTCGGCGAGTTCACATTGAAGTCCGGCCGCAAGTCGCCGTACTTCATCAACGCCGGCGCATTCAACGACGGACGCAAGATCGCCCGTCTCGGCGCGTTCTACGCCGAGAAGATTGTCGAGGAGATCGAGGCGGGCAACCTGCCCAAGGATGTCGACACCGTGTTCGGCCCTGCCTACAAGGGCATCCCGCTGGGCGTGTCCACCGCCATCGCGCTGACGTCCGCCCATGGCATGGAGGTCGGCTACACCTTCGACCGCAAGGAGAAGAAGGACCATGGCGACGGCGGCATGATGGTCGGCACGCAGCTTGCGGACGGCATGAAGGTCCTGCTCGTCGACGACGTGATGACCGCCGGCACCGCTGTGCGCGAGGTCATCCCGAAGCTCAAGGCCGAGGCGAACGTCGAGGTCATCGGCCTGGTACTGAGCGTGGACCGCATGGAGAAGACCAAGGATTCCGACACGTCCGCGGTGAAGGCCGTCGAAGCCGAATTCGGCTTCCCGGTGTTCGCCATCGCCAACGTGAAGGAGATCTTCGAAGCCGGCCAGCGCATCCAGAACGCCGACGGCACCCCGTACGTCACACCGGAGATCAAGGCCGCCGCCGACGCGTACCTGGAACAGTACGGCGCCTGACTGCGGCGTTCGCGCTGAACCGCGCTCATCGGCTGTTATAATCTCGGATATGACAGAAAGGCACTGTGCTGCTTTCGGGTAGTACAGTGCCTTTTCGTTGTGGTTCCTCTGTTCCGGGGTCAGTCGATGAGCGTGTAGCCGTGGCTGGCGACCACCGACTTGAGCTTCTCCAAGTACGTTTCGGCGGCCTTGGACAGCTTCGCGCGCTCATTGGTGATCCATCCGACAAGCATCGTCTCATCGGTGTCGAGCGGCACGGTGACGATCTTCTCGTTGTTGAGATCGCCGTTGTCGATGCCGGTGCACACCGTGTAGCCGTTCAGGCCGATGATGAAGTTCAGAATCGTGGCGCGGTCGGTCACGTTGATCTGCTTGGGGGAGTACTCCGGCCAGACGGCCTCCTCCGCGAAGAAGAAGCTGCCTTCATCGCCCTGCTCGTATTGGATGAACGGGAACGGCTTCAGATCGTCCATGGTGACCTTCTTCTTGCCGGCCAGCGGATTGTCGCGCGAGATGAACACGTGCAACGGCGCGCGGAACAGCGGATGGAACTCGAGATGCTTCTCGCGCAGCAGCTTGCCGATCACGTCCTTGTTGAAGTCGGACAGGTAGATGATGCCGATCTCCGAAAGCATGTTCGCCACCTGGTTGATGATGTCCTTCGTGCGGGTCTCGCGGATGGTGAACTCGTATTCGTCGGACTTGGTGGAGTCGATCATCTCCACGAACGCCTCCACGGCGAACATGTAATGCTGCGTGGACACGGAGCACAGCTGTTTGCGGGGTTTCGCGTTCTTGTACCGTTCCTCCAGCAGCGACGCCTGATCGAGGACCTGACGCGCGTAGGTGAGGAATTCCGCGCCGTCCACGGTCAACGCGATGCCTTGGGAGGAACGGGTGAAGATCTCGATACCGAGCTCGTTCTCAAGCTCCTTCACCGAGGAGCTCAACGCGGGCTGGGATACGTACAGCTCGTGCGAGGCCTCGTTCATGGAGCCGCATTCCACTATTTTGACGATGTATTTCAGCTGAAGGAGGGTCATAACGCCCATTTATACCAGCGTCGCTTTACGAAACGACGATTTATAGCGCTTCGTTTTGCATAGTGGACACGCGGTCGGTGGATGTGCGGCCTACAGCGGACGATGATATGGGCGCATGGCCGAGGCCCGTTCCGCGGGACGCAGGCGCACGTCCGCCGCGCTCACACGCGCACGCCCAAGGATTCCAGGTCCCTGCGCGCCTGGTCGGCGTCGACGAAACGGAAGGCGTGCATGCCGGCCGACCGCGCCCCGGCGACGTTCTTCGCGGTGTCGTCGAGGAACACGCTGCTCTCGGGGCTTAGGCCGAAACGGCTCATCGCCAGTTCGTAGATGTCGGCGTTCGGCTTGTGCATCTTCTCCACGCCGGAGACGACGGTGCCCTGCAGCAGTTCGGCAAGCTGCGGGAACTTCTCGAATGCGAAATGGAACGTCTCATGGGACCAATTCGTCAATCCCCACACGCCATAGCCGGCCGCCTTCAGATCGCGCAGCAGCCGCTCCATGCCGGGCAGCATGCGTGGCAGCGCGTCGTCGTAATGCGCGATGTAATAACGGAAGATCCCGGCGACGCGTTCTCCCTGCTCGGCCACCACATCGGGCCATATCGAATCGAAGTCCTCCCCGGCGTCCATACGGTCCTCGTATCCGAAGAAGCCGCAGGGGTCGTCGTCGGCGCAGATGCGGTCGACGGTCGCGTCGTCGAATCTGCCTTCAAGGCATGCCCGTGTCCGCCAATCCAGCAACACTCCGCAGAAATCGAAAACGACGTCGGTGATGGTCGGAACTGCAACGGTCATCGGGAAACCCTTCTTGTAGCGTGCGTCTGTCTTCCGCCAGTGTACCGTACCCATGTTCGTGAAGGACGTTTTCGTCTTCGCGTGCGGCGTTTCCTGAAAGTCATTGGGGCGGAAAGGCTCGCTTGGGTTTTTGAAAAAGGCTAATCTAGACGTTTTCGGAGATTGTGATGATTGTCATGCCGACCATTTCGAACATACAATCAATCCGAAATTAAATCAACATGTTGTCTGAATAGACGGGTGTCCTAGTGGAAAGCATTAGGAAGGGGCCGACGATGGCATATATCGAAATGGTGCACAGCTTCAAGCGCTACCATATGGGCGACATCACAATCACCGCCAACAACGATGTGAGTTTCGGCATCGAACGCGGCGAGCTTGCGATCATTCTGGGATCATCCGGAGCCGGCAAATCGACGGTGCTCAACATCCTGGGCGGCATGGACACGAATTCCGAAGGCAAGGTCATCATCGACGGCGTCGACATCTCGGACTTCAACGCGAAGCAACTGACCGATTACCGGCGCAACAACATCGGATTCGTGTTTCAGTTCTACAATCTGGTGGCCAACCTCACCGCCAAGGAGAACGTGGAACTCGCCTCCGAACTCGTCAAGAACGCGGCCGATCCAGTGCAGACGCTGGTCGATGTGGGACTTGGCGGCCGCGGCCCAGCTGGCCACGGCGCAAGCGCAACTGGCCTCGGCCAACGCGTCGGTCGCCTCCGGACAGACGCAACTGCAGGCGGCACGGACGCAACTGGCTCAAGGACAGAACCAGCTCTCCGATTCATGGAACCAGCTGGCGAACGGCAAAACGCAGCTGGACGCGGCGCGAGAACAACTCGAAACAAGCAAAACCGTGCTCGACAAAGTCGGCGCGACGCTCGGCAAATGGGAACAGACCGGCATCACCGGCAAACTCTACGAACAAATACGCGGCAAATACGACATGGCGATCAACCAGTACAACGAAGCCTGCGCCGAATACAACAGACAGCTGAACGCCTACAATGCGGGACTGCAACAATACCAGAACGCCGTAGCGCGGCTCGACCAAGGTTCGCAGGCGTATCGGAGCAATGCGGACAATCTCGCACAGGCATCCAAACAGATAGCCGAAAAACAAAACGAGCTCGGCAAAGCGGTGTCGCAGGCCGGCAAGCAAGTCGCAGACGGCGTCACGCAGCTTATCCAAGGCCAGAGGGACATCGACAAGGCCGAAACGGAATACCAGAGCAAACTCGCCGAATTCAACGCGCAGAAGCCCGAAGCCGAACGCAAGATATCCGAAGCCGAACGGCAGATAACCCTCGCCGAGGAGAAGATCGACAATCTCACCGTCCCGGCCTATTCCGTCAGCGGCCGCCGCGAAGGCCTGACCTCGCAAGGCTACTGCGTGTACATGGTCATCGAAGGCATCGTGGCGAAACTGGCGGACATCTTCCCGATCTTCCTCTACTTCGTCGCGGCGCTCGTCACCTTCAGCACCATGGGACGCATGGTGGACGAGGAACGCACCAATCCGGAACGTTGAAGGCGCTCGGCTACGGCAACGCGGATGTGATGCTCAAATTCACCGTATACGGATTCGCCGCATCCACCCTGGGCACATGCATCGGCGTGCTCGCCGGCCACACGCTGCTGCCGCTTATCGTCGCCCACGCATACAGCGCGGGATTCACCATGCCGGACATCATGCTCAAATTCCACCCCTGGATCACCATGGCCGCATTCGCACTTGCATGGATAAGCGCCGTCGTGCCGGCATGGCTGGCCGCGTCCAAGGAACTGCGCGAAAAACCGGCGAGCCTACTGCTGCCCAAGCCGCCGGCCAAAGGCTCGAAAATTCTTTTGGAACATTTCCCACCACTATGGAACCGTCTGAATTTCACACACAAAGTGACCGCCCGTAACATCTTCCGATACAAAACACGCATGTTCATGACGATCTTCGGCGTATGCGGAGCGGTATCCCTGCTGACGGCCGGCCTCGCCGTTCAATCCTCGATCGGACAGATAGGAAACCGACAGTTCGAGGAACTCATCCACTACGACCTGATCGTCGCCGAGGAATCCGACACCAACAGCGCGCAACGCGAGGAAATCGCCACGACGCTGAAGGGCAAAACCGTCCAATCCTCGACAGCGGTGCGCTACGAGGAACTGTCGAAAACCGCAGGCAAGGAGAACGATAAGCAGTCGATCACCCTGCTGGCCACCGACGACGCATACAACTTCAACGAATACCTGACATTACGCGACCGCAAAACACACCAACCACAGATACTGGTCAACAATGGCGCGGTAATCTCCGAACGGCTCGCCGAAATGCTCAACGTCTCGGTCGGCGACACCTTCACGGTAAACGACGAAAACGGCGCGCAACGCACCATCAAAGTCGCCGGCATCAGCGAAATGTACATCGGCCATTTCATATTCATGAACGCGCAATGCTACGAACACGTGTTCGGCGACCAGTACAGCACAAACGCATACATGGTCAGACTGAAAGACCACAGCAACGCCAACACGGAACGCCAAGGCGCCAAATTCATGAAACTGGCCGCCGTGCGCGGCGTCGTGCAGAACACGACGCAGAAGAACATGGTGTCCACAATCGTGGGATCGCTCAACCAGATCATGGAAGTGCTGATTCTCGTGGCCGTGCTGCTGGCCGTGGTGATCCTCTACGACCTGACCAACCTCAACGTGTCGGAACGCATACGCGAGCTATCCACGATCAAAGTGCTCGGCTTCCACACCAGCGAGACCACGATGTACATCTACCGCGAAACGATCCTGCTGTCACTGCTGGGCATACTCGCCGGATACGGCTTCGGAGAATGGCTGCACCGATACATCATCACCGAAGTGCCACCCGACGAAGTCATGTTCGACCCCGCCATCAGCTGGATCGCATTGGCGGCCCCGGCCATCGTCGTGGCCGTGGTACTAGCCGTGCTCGGCTGGATCGTATACCGCCAGCTCGAAACGGTGGACATGCTCGAAGCACTGAAATCAGTGGAATGACCCTCCACGAAACGGTCAGCGGAGCAGCTCGCCAAAAGCCCGGGGAACAGCCGCGACGACATCACCGGCAACAATCGGATGCCCGATCGCGCTCGCCGGAGTCTTGCCCGCATGCCCATACAGATGCGGACGATGCCATCCGCGCTGCTCCGACCCGCTGGCCATCGCGCCGGCAAGCCCATGCATATACGCGGCGGCCGCGGCGACCTCCGGAACCAAAGCCGGATCGTCGGACAGCATGTCGTCCTGCTGCGCCAGCAACGCGCCCAACACGCCGGCCAACACATCGCCCGAACCGGCGGTGGCCATCCAGGCAGGCGCGCGCCCGGACAGGATGATCCGCGTGTTCCCATCTCCATCAGCTCCAACCACAATGGTGACCGCGCCCTTAAGCAGCACCGTGGCCCCCGTAAGCTCATGCGCGCGCAACGCCGCCCGCAATGGCCGGGCCTCCACCCACTGCCTGGAAACAACATCGGCCATATCGGCATCCAACCGATTCAGCAATGCGGCCAATTCGCCGGCATGCGGAGTGATAACGACCTGCGGCACAACATGGCACGGCAGCAAATCCAACGCGCCGGCATCAACCACAATGGGAGGCATGCCCTCCGCCCGCTCGTTCCGCGAGCCATCGCCATCCTCCAACGCGTAATGATCCAGCAGCGCGGCAATGGTCGCACGCTGCATGTCATCACCGGAAGCAACGTCACCCTCGGCGGGCACACCGGATCCAACCACCCACGACTGCACCCGGCCCTTGCCCAACACAGCCTCCGGCAACACGGCCAATATCATATCCTGCGCACGCTGTGGCCCCAGATAACGCACCATGCCCACATTCGCGCACGCCGCGGCCCTCGCCGACAACACGGCAGCACCCGGATACCGCGCCGAACCAGTCACCAAACCAACCACTCCACGCGAATACTTGCCATCCGCAAGAGACGGAAGACGAACCGAATCCGCCACAAAATCGCCATCCGTCATCTCGGCAAACGGAACAGCATCATCGACATCGAAACCGAAATCGACCAACGTGATCCGTCCGCAAGCATACGAAGCCGGCGGCACCATCGCACACGGCTTCATCGCACCGAACGTCACCGTCACATCCGCAGGAATATACGGCCCCGGCAACGAACCATCATCAACACCCACACCCGACGGCGCATCGACGGCCACCACCAACGGCAAATCAGCGGAAGGGTCATTGTTCGGCAACGCAGGCTTGTCCGGCAACACGCCATCCATACCCAAAGACGAAGCCAACGTGCCAGCGACACCACGCAACGCGCCGACCACGCCAATCCCCGTCATAGCATCAAGCACCACATGCGCACCCCGCGCACACTCGACCGCAGCCTGCAGCCGCTCACCAGCCTCACCCGCGGAAAAACCAGACGTGCACCCAGAAATATCAGCCGCCGGATCCAACACCAACACACGCCCACCCGCACGAACAAACGCCCTAAACGCATCCTCATGCAACGAACGGCCAACAGCAACCGCGGTAACCTGCGCACCCTCACGCGCCAACTCAGCCCCCGCATACAAGCCATCGCCACCATTGTCCCCAGCGCCAGCCAACACCGTGACCCGCGCATCCTCAACATCCAAATCCTCATCATCAAGCAACGACAACGTCACACGAGCCACCGCAGAAGCAGCCATACGCATCAACGGCACACCATCATCCAACAAAGGACGCTCCAACTGCCGGACAACATCGGCGGAATAGGAACTATACAACAACGTCTGCAAACGGTCGGCATCATCGGAGACATCCATGGAAAATCCTTTCCCTCGGCGTGGAACCACAAACACCACTTTAGTCGTATATTAAAAACAACAAACAAAAACGGCATGGACGCCAAACAAGAAAACGGAGCGGAACATGGCATACATCGAAATGAAAAACAGCACCAAGCTCTACCACATGGGATCCACCACCATCACCGCCAACGACAACGTCTCCTTCACCATCGAACAAGGCGAACTCGCCATCATCCTCGGCGCATCCGGCGCAGGCAAATCAACAGTGCTCAACATCCTAGGAGCATGGACGCCAACACCTCAGGACAAGTAATCATCGACGGCAAAGACATCTCCAACTACACACCCAAACAACTCACCGCATACCGCCGCACCGACATCGGCTTCGTATTCCAGTTCTACAACCTCGTCGCCAACCTCACCGCACGCGAAAACGTAGAACTCGCCTCACAAATCGTTCCCGACGCACAAGACGCCCGACAGGCGCTCGCCGACGTAGGGCTTGCGGACCGCGTCGACAATTTTCCCGCGCAGTTGTCGGGCGGCGAGCAGCAGCGTGTGGCGATCGCTCGAGCGGTGGCGAAGAATCCGAAGATTCTGCTGTGTGACGAACCGACCGGCGCGCTTGACTACAACACCGGCAAGCAAGTGCTCCGCATTCTGCAGGACATGAGCCGCAAGAAGGGCGCGACAGTGGTGATCGTGACGCATAATTCTGCGATTGCGCCGATTGCGGACCGTGTAATTCGCATGCATGATGGACGTGTGTCATCGATTGAGGTCAACGAGCATCCGATGGATATCGAAGAGCTTGAATGGTGACGTTGCGACACGCTGTGATACGTATGATTTGCGTAAATGGCTGATTCGTGTAATATATGTGACTTGTGCACGGAAGCTAAGTCTTCCGGTGGGAACATTCCTGCGTAGCTCAGTTGGCAGAGCATCCGACTGTTAATCGGACGGTCACTGGTTCAAGCCCAGTCGCAGGAGCGCAGTTTCGGGTACTCCGGAACATATTCCTGCGTAGCTCAGTTGGCAGAGCATTCGACTGTTAATCGAACGGTCACTGGTTCAAGCCCAGTCGCAGGAGCTTTTTAGCCCTTGGTTTTCCAAGGGCTTTTTTTGTTTCCATAAGAACTTTTCGCTGCTATTCCAACGAATCGAGCACGTCGTCAATGAGTGTGCGGTCGTGTGCCGCATCAGCCTTGAGTCGAGGGAAGCGACGTATGACGTTGTCGGGACTTGCGTTGGCCGCACGTGCCACATTCGATTTTGACTCGCCATGCGCCACGGCGATTTCCGCGAGCCGATCCACTAGCGAATCCGAAACCTGCCGTATTTGCTCGCCAACCCATAACTGGGACAATTCGGGTGAAAGCGTGTAATCGTCCTGCAGCTCGCTTGAAGCCTCCTGAATGGCGGCCCATAGCACCATGAATGGCTTGCGGTAGTAGGCGATGCGTTCCTCGGACGGCTCGCTCTCCAACTGCTGCAATGCCTTGCGTTGCGTAGTGTTGTCACTCATGCGTCCCATCGTATGCCACGTTCGGTGGCGTTTTGGCATGTCATGGCGCGACACGCCCGGCATCTGTGGATAAGTGTTGTTCTCCGACCACAAGGTCGTTCCAAGTCGACGGGCGGTCTTCGAACGTGCCATGATATCGATTCCCCGATAGAGACGCGGACCACAGGAGGCCTCATGAACAAATGGGAATACCGTCGTCGTGTTCGACACAATAAGATGTCCGATGACATTGACAAGCGCAACCGGCACCGGTGCGCCGCGGCGATGGCCGTATGCGTATTGGCGAATATCGCGTTCACGATATGCTGCGCGCAACCTACGGCGTCGGCATACGCGCAATCGGCTGATGACGTGGCGCATGAAGTCGCACAAGCGGCATGCCGCACATCAATGCAGTGGCCTTTGGAGCACGCGCAAGTAATCGGCGAATATGATGCGCCGGCTAAACAATGGTTGCCTGGGCATCGCGGTTTGGATTTGCGTGCACGGCCGCAAGACGCCATCATCGCGCCCGCGGATGGTGTGGTCGCCTTCAGTGGCAAAGTGGCGGGCAAATCCGTGGTAACGCTTCGCCACGGTGCGGAAACGGGAAGCCTGACGTCGACGTTTGAACCCGCGGTCACTACGCGACCGGTCGGGGCCGTCATCGCCAAGGGGGAGCGTTTCGCTCGTGTTGAAGGTGGCTCGGAACATTGCGCCGATGGATGCCTGCATTGGGGCCTCAAGAGCGGAGGACGTGATTATGCGGATCCGTCGGGCAGAGTGAGGTCGATGCGGGTTGAACTGAAACCGTTGTAACGGCCATATCCACGGGTGTTGTCGTTGTCCTGGGGTCGTGGCCTTAAAGAAAAAGTGCGGTATTCCGGCTATAATGCTGTCTGTACATTAGATTTCGAGGAGCGAGAAGCTTATGATCAAGGAATACACGCGCCCTTTGGAACAGGGAATTGACTCGGACAAAAACATCTTCTCAGTACTTGAGGAGCGTGTGGAACGCACTCCTGACGACAATCTTGTCGAATACAAGAACGCTCAGGGCGAATGGGCGGCGTTCACCGCTGCGGAGTTCAAAAACAAGGTCGTCGCCCTCGCCAAAGGACTTATCGCTCGTGGCGTAATGCCTGGAGATTCGGTATCCATTATCGCGCATACCTGCTGGCAGTGGACCGCGCTTGATGTGGCCATCATGTCCATCGGCGCCCTTACCGTTCCGGTCTATGAAACGAATTCGCCGGCGCAGGTGAAGATGATTTTCAATGATGCCAATGTCAAGATGGCGTTCGCTGAGGATGATTTCCAGCGCGACAAAATCGAATCCGTCCGTGATCAGTGCCCGGATCTTGGCGACGTGTACGTCATCGGACTTGGTGCAATTGACACGATCATCGAATACGGCCGCGCGGTCTCCGACGCCGAATTCCTTGAACGTGAACAAACGGTCAAAGGCTCCGATCTAGCCACCATCGTATATACGTCGGGATCCACTGGCACCCCGAAGGGCGTTGAACTGACGCATGCCAATTTCGTGTTCATCACCTATTCCGGCGTCAACTCCATGCCGGACATCGCCATGAAACCGAATCGTCGACTGCTGCTGTTCCTGCCGCTCGCCCATGTATTCGCCCGATACATGCAGTTCTTCTGCTTTGCCGGAAACGTTTCACTCGGTCTGTCCAGCAATCTGAAGACCATTCTCGCCGATTTCAAGGCGTTCAAACCGACGTTCATCCTCGCCGTGCCGCGGATTTTCGAAAAGATCTACAATGCGGCCTCGCAGAAGGCCGGAGCCGGTTTCAAGGGACGTGTTTTCGCTGACGCCACCCAGACGGCATACGATTGGTCGCATGCTCAGCAGTCCGGTGGGAGCATTCCACTCGCGCTGAACGCAAAACATGCCCTGTACAACAAGCTGGTGTATTCGTCAATCATGGAAGTGTTCGGCGGCCACGTCGAGTATGCGGTCTCCGGCGGAGCGCCGCTTGATTCCTCTATCGCGCATTTCTTCAACGGTGTCGGTCTGCCGCTATTGGAAGGCTACGGCATGACCGAAACGTGCGCCCCCTCGAGCGTCAATCCGACCGAAGGCTACAAGATCGGCACCATCGGCTTGCCTCTGCAAGGCGTGACCATGGGGGTCGACGAAGAAGGGGAGCTGTGCATAAAGAGCCCTGCCGTATGCGCCGGATACCACAACAATCCTGACGTTACCAAGCATCAAATTGTCGATGGATGGCTGCATACCGGTGATCTCGGCTCCATTGATGATGACGGCTTCGTTTCCATCGTCGGGCGTAAGAAGGATCTCATCATCACCGCAGGCGGCAAGAACGTCTCCCCATGCGAGATGGAAGCATCCATCATGACTTCGCCGGTGGTGAGCCAATGCGTCATGATCGGCGATCGCAAGCCATTCATCGCCGCAATCATCTCCCTTGATTTGGCGGAGACGAACCTATGGCTGGAATCCAAGGGAGCGGAACAGGTCGCTGATTTGGATGAAGCCTCGAAGAACCCCATTGTGCGTGCGGAAGTGGAGCGTGCCGTCAACAAAGCCAATGAGCTCGCCTCACGTGCCGAATCAATCCGCAAGTTCGAAATCGTTCCCGACGAGTTCACTGAGGAGAACGGTTTGGTCACGCCGAGCATGAAGGCCCGCAGGCAGGCAGTGGTTGAACATTACCGGACGTTGATCGACAAGGTCATCTACGTGCCGAGGAAGCCGGCGGCTCACGCCGAATGATGTTCGAAATATGGTGGGGGCCGGTGACATCCGAGTGATGCCATCGCCCCCACCATATCCGGAAGAATCCCGGAAGAATCATAGGCCCGCATCCGCCAGCGAAATGTAGCCGGGTTCAATCAGCGTTTTCTTGAGATTGTCGGCGCTGATCGCCAATGTCTCCTCATGGATGGTCGTAATTTTCTTCCCCTCGACCGTTGCGGAACGGATGAAACCGAGTTTGGAAAGTTTGCCCGAAGTGTTCAGTCGCACGCATGTCTGCGCGATGTCATCGGCCAACGCCTTGCGGTTCTCTATGGCGGTCATCCATTGCTTGCCGTTGACGATGTTCGGCATGGAACTGATATAGGCCCCATAGCCGGTGATTATCGGCCATTTTGCGTTTTCCTTGTTATCGGAATCGCTGTCGTCATCCGATGACGACGTCTTCGCAGGGTCAGGCACTGCCTGCCGTTTCAGGTCTTTTTTGCCCGTGATGCTGTCCACGATGCCGGAAATTGAGATGGAAGGGTTGATATCGGCTGAGGAACCTGTGTAGCCGAGTTTGTCCAACTCGTCGGCGATGTTCTTCGCCACATAGTCGTTGCAGGAGATGACGCCATCAAGGTGGACAGGGTGCGAATCGTCCTTGTCCGCGTCGAGACGTTCGGCAAGCACCGATTTGATTTGTTCGGCTTTTGACGAATCGAATGCCACGGACCGCCAGTCATCCTTGGTGGTCGAAGCGGTGAGCGTCTCGGAAGGAGATGCCGCTTTGCCGTCCTTGAAATACGGTTCGAGCACTTTCCAGATGCCTTTGAACATGTTCTGGGCGAAGGACGTGTCCGTTTTGGCATCATGTCCGTCGGCCGCGTCGTAGGGGAGTAGTACCTCGATTTGCTTGGGGGCATCGGACGATGCCTTGTCGAGCTCGAGCTTGTTGACGAGCTCTTTGGCTTGCAGTTCTCCAATCTGCTCGGCCGTGGTCATCGGCACGTACACGTCCGGCGCATACCCTTGAAGCGTATTGGAGATCAGAACGACCTTCATTCCTTCATTCTGCGCAAGCTGCAACGCCGAAACCAGCCGTTGCGCTGATTGCGCATAATCCTGTTCGTCCTCATCCGACGCGTCGGAGTTCCACGTGATATCATGCCGTGCATAGTCGCCGTATTGCCTGTCGGATTCCGGCATCTCGGCGACAGGCGCCACCACCAAGGTGGTTTTGGCTTTCGTGGACGAATGCTCGGTTCCGTTGATGTGATTCACCACATAGTCTTGGACGCTTTGACTTTGTTTGTCGAGGTTCGAAGCGGTTTTCACGGTGATGTCGCCGCTTTTGACACCGGTCCGTTTCAACGAGGACACGATTTCGGGAACGAGTTTTTCCCATTTGCTCAATGGCGTCTGTTGAGAGATGGTGATGCTGTCTGTCGGAGCGAAAATCGCCACATTGCCGGCATCGGCTGTTGCGCTGGATTGTGATGACGGCTGTTGCTGCGATTGCGAATCACCGTTGGGCGAGCAGGCCCCCATGGCTGTTGCCATGCAGACCGATGCCAGCAGAGCGAGCAGACGTTTCGCCGGGATTGTGCGATGCAGAATCATGCCATGTCCTTTGCGGAAGAATAGACGTTCCTTATACTGACCATCGATTGTAATATCCGGACGTCAAAAAGCCCGTACGCGTGTGTGATTGCGCATACGGGCTTTCGACAGCTCAGATAGATTACTCTGCCAGAGCCTTTGCCAGATTCTCGTCGAGGGCGTTCATGAAACCCTCGGTATCGAGCCAAGGCTGGTCCGGTCCGATGAGCATGGCCAGATCCTTGGTCATCTGTCCGCCTTCGACGGTGGAGATGATGACTTTCTCCAAAGTTTCGGCGAAATGCTTGACTTCCGGAGTGTTGTCAAGGTCGGCGCGATGCTTCAGACCGCCGGTCCATGCGAAGATGGAGGCGATCGGATTGGTCGAGGTCTTTTCACCCTTCTGCCAACGGCGATAATGGCGGGTCACGGTGCCGTGCGCGGCTTCGGCTTCGACGGTCTGCCCGTCGGGAGTCATCAGCACGGAGGTCATTAGGCCAAGGGAGCCGAATCCCTGTGCGACGGAATCCGACTGCACGTCGCCATCGTAGTTCTTGCAAGCCCAGATATAGCCGCCATGCCACTTGAGGGAGCTTGCCACCATGTCATCAATGAGTCGGTGCTCGTAGGTCAGGCCAGCCGCCTCGTACTTGTCCTTGTATTCGTTTTCGAACACCTCGGCGAACGTATCCTTGAACTGGCCGTCGTACGCCTTGAGAATCGTGTTCTTGGTGGACAGGTACACCGGATAGCCGCGCATCAGACCATAGTTGAAGCAGGCGCGTGCGAAACCTCGGATGGAATCGTTCACGTTGTATTGCACCTGGGCAACTCCGCCGTCAGGGCCATAATTGTAAACGACGTGCTCAATCGGCTCGGAGCCGTCTTCCGGAGTGAAGGTTACGGTGAGGGTGCCGGCTCCCGGAACCTTGAAATCAGTGGCTTTGTACTGGTCTCCGAAGGCGTGACGTGCCACGACGATCGGCTTGGTCCATCCCGGGACCAGGCGAGGCACATTGCTCATGACGATCGGCTCGCGGAAGATGGTGCCGCCGAGAATGTTGCGGATGGTACCATTGGGGGATTTCCACATCTTCTTGAGGCCGAACTCCTTGACGCGCGCCTCGTCCGGGGTGATGGTGGCGCATTTGACGCCGACATGTTCGCGCTGGATGGCCTTCGCCGCGTCGACGGTCACCTGATCGTCGGTGGCGTCGCGGTTTTCGATGCCCAGATCGTAATAATCCAAATCCACGTCGAGGTACGGCAGGATCAGACGGTTCTTGATGTCTTTCCAGATGACACGGGTCATCTCGTCGCCGTCGAGTTCGACGACTTTGCCTTCGACCTTGATTTTGGCCATGGTTTGTCCTCCCTGTCGGAATTGAAGGTGATGGGTTCCGTCTTATTACATGTGTGTTAATTCCGTATGGAAATGTCCAAAACCGTGGGGACACGCGCGAAGGCACTGTCATAGCTGAGCATTAGCCTTGAAACCATGTCTCAGGAAATTGAAATCGGTTTGGGCAAGAAGGGCCGTCTGGCCTATTCGCTGGACGATGTCTCCATCGTTCCCTCCCGTCGTACCCGTGATCCTCAGGATGTGTCCACCTCTTGGCAGGTCGACGCCTATGAATTCGACGTGCCGGTCATCGGCGCCCCGATGGATTCCGTGACCAGCCCGGCCACGGCCATCGCCATGGGCAAGATGGGCGCGCTTGGCGTGCTTGACCTAGAAGGATTGTGGACCCGCTATGACGATCCCCAGCCGCTGCTGGACGAAATCGCGCAGCTGCCTGCGGACAAGGCCACCGAACGCATCCAGCAGATTTACGCTGAGCCGATCAAGCCGGAACTCATCGTCGAACGTCTGCATGAGATTCGTGATGCCGGCGTCACCGTAGCCGGCGCGCTGTCTCCGCAGCGTACGCAGGATTATTATTCCACCGTGCTTGAGGCCGGTGTCGATCTGTTTGTCATTCGTGGCACCGTGGTGTCGGCGGAGCATGTCTCCAAGGACCATGAGCCCCTGAACCTTAAGAAATTCATCTATGACCTGGATGTCCCCGTCATTGTTGGCGGCGCGGCCAACTACACGGCTGCGTTGCATTTGATGCGCACGGGAGCCGCTGGCGTGCTTGTCGGCTTCGGTGGCGGTGCGGTATCCGCCAACCGCAACACGATTGGAGTGCACGCGCCGATGGCCACAGCCATCGCCGATGTCGCCGAGGCCCGCCGCGATTACATGGACGAATCGGGCGGACGCTATGTGCAGGTGATTGCCGACGGCGGTATGGGTGATTCCGGCAGCTTCGTCAAGGCATTCGCGCTGGGCGCCGATGCGGTGATGCTGGGATCGCCTCTGGCACGCGCCTCCGAGGCTCCTGGCAAAGGCATGCATTGGGGCGCCGAGGCCCGCCACCAGACGTTGCCGCGCGGATTCCGCACTAACGTGGGCACCGTAGGTTCCTTGCAGGAGGTCATGTTCGGCCCGAGCCATAACGCCGACGGAACCACCAATTTTGTTGGGGCGCTTCGCAGAGCCATGGCCACGACCGGTTATGTCGATTTGAAGAGCTTCCAACGTTGTCCGGTTACGGTCGCTTCGAGCCACTGATCAGATAGCTTCGTCCTGTGGATAAAAAAAGTTATCCACAATCCCTCCGTCGACTTGACGGGGGGATTGTCTTTATGTATTAATGTTTTTGGTCCTTCTCAGTGAAGAGAGTTGGATGACATTAAACAGGTAAAGAAATGAGGGATCCATGGCAATGGACGACTTATCCGACGATGGCGTTTCACCTCCGGAATGGCAGTCCGGCTCTGAGCGGGAGCCGGAAGACGACAAGGAGATAGAAGGCAATGAGCCTGACGAAATCCCACCGTCAGACCCTGATTCGTATGTCGGTCTTAAAGAAGCGGAAAACAATGGCCAATGGCTGCAGTGCATAGGAAAATCCGTCGAGAAGCTTCCTTCATATGATGGGTTTTTGGAAACACAATTATCCGGCATGCGGGTGCCCTTCCATGTTATCCGGTCCGATTCCACACCGTGGGACGCGAAGCAAGCCTATTCCTTGGCGTTATTGGGCGCGCGCATGTCGTGCGATGCCATCGACATCTTCCGTGGTCGGCAAAAGCCGGCGCATGTAGAGCGTATTCTAACGGAGGACTGTATGCGTAGGCTTAAAATCGCAGCTTCCATAATAGGCCATTATATGAAGGAAGACGCAAATCTGTATGCCAAGATTGGTCTGCTTCCCATCAACGTGTCCGCCATTAACGGCTGGTTGACTTCGACCACGAAATTCGAATGTGCGGCTTTGCTCAACATCGGCGAAACGCGGTTGAGATGCAACACCGCATTCAGGCTCAAAGGCTCCACGTGGAAGTGCGTCTTGGCTGATTTCGGGTGATCGCATTGATGCGATGATACGGTAGGAATCTGCAAAAGCCCTTGGCGTCGATGTTCGCAGTCGATGCCAAGGGTTTTCAGCGTGCCTTAAGCATACGGGAACTACTATAGAGAACCATGTTGAGAGAATTTGTACCAGAGCCGGCCTACAGCACCACGGATGATGACACGGTATATGCGTTGCTGTCGCGTCGTGCGCAGAAGAATCCGGATGATCTTATCGCACAATGGCAGGATGATGAGACTCGGCAATGGCATGATGTGACGGCAGGCCAGATGCTCGCTCGTGTGCGCGCCGTGGCGAAGGGCCTTATCGGTCTTGGAGTCAAAGCCGGAAGCATGGTGGTCATTTACTCTCCCACCTGTTACGAGTGGGGTGTGGTCGATTTCGCATGCGCGGCCATCGGCGCGGTAAGCGTTCCGATTTATGAAACCGATTCGGCCAAGCAGGCCGCTTCCATCGTGGAAGAGGTGGAGCCGGTTATTGCCTTCGCTGGAGATTCCGTCCACACGCAGACGCTCGAACAGATTCGTGACATGCATGAAGGGCTGCGTTACGTGTTCAATTTCAAAGCGGACGGTCTTGACGCGGTCGCCGATTTCGGAGAGGGCGTCGATGACGATACCCTTGATCAGGTCATTGCCCGGATCAAGGCGGACGACATGCTCACCATCGTTTACACATCGGGCTCCACGGGACGTCCGAAGGGTGCGATGCTGTCCCATCGCAACTTCACGCATATCGTGCTCAATGGCTACATCATTCTTGACGAGATGCTGTACCAGCCCAACAGGTTGATGCTGTTCCTGCCGTTGGCGCACTGCTTCGCCCGCTATATCCAATACGTGGCGATTGGCGGACAAGGCGTGGTCGGCTATCTGCCTGGAGCCAAGCATCTGCTCGCCGATCTGCGCAGTTTCAAACCGACGTATTTGCTTGGCGTGCCACGTGTGTTCGAAAAAGTGTACAACGCTGCCTCGCAGAAGGCCGGTGCGGGTATTCGCGGCAGGGTCTTCGCCAAGGCGTTCGATCATTTCGTGCAATGGTCCAAGGACGAGCAGGACGGGGGACATCATTCGATGGTGGCCCGAGCCGAGCATTCCTTCTTCATGTCCGTCGTCGGCAAGTCCATTCGTTCTGCGCTTGGTCCGAACCTGAAATATCTGGCATGCGGCGGCGCCCCGCTGAACGTCGACCTTGCCCACTTCTTCAATGGCATGGATGGCATCACGTTCATTCAGGGGTACGGTATGACGGAAACCGCGGCTCCGATGATCGTCAACTGGCAAAATGCGAATCGCGTCGGTTCCGTTGGTAAGCCCGGGCCGGGTATGGGTGTGCGCACCGATGATGATGGCGAGCTGCAGGTCATGGGCCCCAATGTTTTTCTTGGCTACTACAAGAATCCTGAGAAGACCGCTGAAGTCAAAATGCCTGATGGTTGGCTGAGGACCGGCGATCTGGGGGCCATCGACGATGATGGATTCGTGTATATCACCGGCCGCAAGAAGGACATCATCATCACAGCCGGAGGCAAGAACGTCAGCCCCGCCCCGATGGAGGACATCATCGACACCTGTCCTATCGTGTCCCATGCTGTGGTCATTGGCGATGGCAAGCCGTTCATCAGCGCTTTGATTGAACTGGATTCTGATATGACTCGTTCTTGGCTTTCCCAGCAGGGTCTTGATGCCGATATGTCCATGAAGCAGGTAGCGGAAAACGATGCCGTGCGCGCTTTCGTGCAGCAGTATGTCGAAAAGGCCAACGCGAACGTTTCCCGTGCGGAATCCGTACGAAAATTCGAGATTCTCGATGAGGAATTCAACCAACAGGACGGCACCTTGACGGCAAGCCTGAAAGTTGTTCGTCCCAAGGTGCTGCAGCGCTACGCAGACGTCATCGAAAACGTGATTTACGCGCCAAAACCCTCCAACAGGCCGTTGCCGAAGACTGTCCAGATTCTCGACCGCACCACCGAAACCGTCAAGCAGGCGTCGGAAAGCATGCGGCAGGCTTCTGAATCCGTCAGCCCGAAGGTTCGGCAGGCATTTGATACCATGCAGGAGAGAATCAAGAAGCAGTCCGATGAACCGGATGACGAGACGGCACCGTCCGTCGAGCCTTCCGCAACCAAGAACAACGAGGAGCGTTAATTTTGGCAATCCGTGAGATTCGAGTCGTACCTGATCCAGTGCTGCGCACCCCATGCGATCCCATCAAGGAGATCACGCCCGCGGTGCGCCATCTGGTGCAGGATTTGTTGGATACCGTTGATGACCCGGGACGCGCCGGGTTGTCCGCCAACCAAATCGGTGTGAGTCTGCGTGCGTTTTCCTACAATATCGACGGCAAAATCGGCTATGTGCTTAACCCGGTGTTGGAGGAGACCAGCGGAGAGCAATATGGCGATGAAGGCTGCCTTTCCGTTCCAGGATTGTGGTACAAGACTCGTCGCGCCGATTATGCTCGCGTGCGGGGCATTGATCTGGACGGCAAGCCGGTAGTGTTGGAAGGTCATGGCATCATGGGCCGCATGCTGCAGCACGAGACTGATCATTTGGACGGTCACGTCTATCTTGATCGTCTGGAAAAGGAAGAACGCCGCGAGGCGATGCGTTACATGCGCACCCATCGCAAGTGATCGAAACAGCGAACGACGATTCAACCATGGGGCCACGTCAGAAAGACGTGCCCATGGTATTTTTAATATTTGTGCGCCAATTTGGTGAGAAGCGCTGCCGCGAGTGCTTCAAACCGCCCAATTATTGTCAACCGGTGCGCAACCAATTCGCGTCATGCTCGCGACGACCTGTGTCGGTCGGCTGATGCCTGCAAGGCATTGGCTGCACGCAGGAACGCATGACCAGGCAAGAACCGACAAAGAAAGAGGTAGCAATACCATGGCTCAGATCACTATGAGCGACATGCTGAAGGCAGGCCTGCACTTCGGCCACCAGACCCGTCGTTGGAACCCGAAGATGAAGCAGTTCATCCTCACCCAGCGCAACGGCATCCACATCATCAACCTGTTCAAGTCGCTCGACATGATCGACAAGGCCTACGACTTCATCAAGGCCACTGTTGCCCACAACGGCACCGTGCTGTTCGTCGGCACCAAGAAGCAGGCTCAGGAAGCTGTTTCCGCTCAGGCCACCCGCGTGAACATGCCGTATGTCTCCGAGCGTTGGCTCGGCGGCATGCTGACCAACTTCCAGACCGTGTCCAAGCGCGTCTCCCGCCTCAAGGAACTTGAGGAAATGGACTTCACCGACGTGCACGGCTCCGGTCTGACCAAGAAGGAGCTGCTGCTCCTCGAGCGTGAGAAGGACAAGCTGGCTAAGCAGCTGGGCGGTATCCGCAACATGAACCGCACCCCGTCCGCCATGTTCGTGGTCGATGTGAACAAGGAAGCTCTGGCCGTCGAGGAAGCCCACAAGCTGGGCATTCCGGTTGTCGCCATCGTCGACACCAACGCCGATCCGGAATCCGTTGAGTATCCGATCGCCGCCAACGATGACGCCATCCGCGGCATCGAACTGCTGACCAGCCTCATGGCTGACGCAGTGGCCGAAGGTCTGCTGGAGCGTTCCGGCAAGGCCGCCAAGGCCGAAGGCGAAGCCGAGCAGCCGATGGCTGCTTGGGAAAAGGAGCTCCTCACCGAGGGCGCTCCGGCAGCTGAAGCCCCGGCTGAGGCTGAAGGCGAAACCAAGGCCGAGTGAGACCATGCTCTATGATGGGAGGTGCTATGCCTCCCATCATCGGGGCATCACCAAATTTTCAGAGGAGACAAATCAATGGCAGCAATCACTGCAGCTCTGATCAAGCAGGTGCGCGAGGAAACCGGCGCCGGCATGATGGACGTCAAGAAGGCCCTGACCGAAGCCGAAGGCGATGTGGCTCGCGCCAAGGAAATCATCCGCGCCAAGGGCATCCAGGCCGCTGGCAAGCGTGAAGGCCGCAAGGCTCAGGAAGGCACCATCGCCTCCACCGTTGTCGAATCCGCCAACGGCCAGACCGGCTATGCGGTCGAGCTGAACTCCGAGACCGACTTCGTGGCCAAGACCCCGAAGTTCGTGGAATTCGCCGGTAGCGTGCTCGATGACGCCGTCAAGGCCGAAGCATCCTCCGTGGATGAGGTTCTGGCAGCAGCCTCCGGTGACACCACCGTGAAGGAAGCCGTCGAGGAAGCCGCTGCTCTGTTCGGTGAGCACGTCAAGGTAGGCCAGTTCGCCAAGGTCGAGGGCCCGCATGTCGAGGTCTACGCCCACAAGAAGTCCGCTGAGATGCCGCCGAGCATCGTGGCCATGATTGCCACCGATGAAGCCGGCGCTGCTGTGGCTCATGAGGCCGCTCTGCAGATTTCCGCGATGGGCGCCCAGTGGCTGACCCGCGAGGATGTTCCGGCTGATGTGCTGGAATCCGAGCGTCGCGTGGCCACCGAGAAGACCACGGAGGAGCTCAAGAGCAAGGGCAAGCCGGAGGCCGTGATCGAGAAGATCGCTCCGAAGATCGTGGAAGGCCGTCTCGGCGCATTCTACAAGGAGACCGTGCTGCTTGAGCAGGCGTACGTCAAGGATCCGTCCAAGACCGTCGGCGACCTGTTCAAGGAAGTCGGGGGAACCGCGCTTTCCTTCGCTCGTGTGGAGGTCGGCAAGGGCGACGCCGAGTGAATCTGATGTGAATTGAGCTCACGCTTTCGAACGTGGGCTTGGCATATCTCCAATGTCCGCAATCCAACAGGATTGCGGACATTTTTTTTGCACTAAACCCCATCGTGTTTTTGGTGTCTGTGTTTGCCGATAGTCTTGAAAACGGTAAATTTCATGGGTTTTCGGGTAAGAAAGGCATTTCATGACTGGCGAAAACACTGGCGACAATCCCCGCAGGGTACTGCTCAAGCTGTCCGGAGAGGCATTCGGCGGAGGCAAAGTCGGCATCGACACCACCGTCGTTCGTCGTATTGCGGAGGAAATCGTTCCCGCGGTCAAGCAAGGTGTGCAGGTCGCCATCGTTGTTGGTGGCGGCAACTTCTTCCGTGGCGCCGAACTGCAGCAGGCCGGCATCGATCGTTCCCGCGGCGACTATATGGGCATGCTGGGAACGGTGATGAACTGCCTCGCTCTGCAGGATTTCCTCGAGCAGGAGGGACAGGCCACGCGCGTGCAAACCGCCATCACCATGGGACAGGTCGCCGAGCCGTACATTCCGCTTAAGGCCATTCGTCATCTGGAAAAGGGACGCGTGGTGATTTTCGGCGCCGGAGCAGGCATGCCGTATTTCTCCACTGACACCGTGTCCATCCAGCGTTCTCTGGAAATCCACTGCGATGAGGTGCTGATGGGCAAGAACGGCGTGGACGGCGTATACACTGCCGATCCGCGCAAAGACGAGAACGCCAAGCGCTTCGCCACGCTGAGCTATAACCGTGCATTGGTCGACAATCTTGCGGTCATGGATGCTGCGGCGCTTTCCATGGCGCGGGACAACAAGCAGCGCATCCGCGTCTTCGGACTCGAGGGCGCCGGCAATGTGACCCAGGCTTTGCTGGGCGAGGAGATCGGCACCATGGTTTCCACCGCGGAATCCGCCCTCGCCGAGTGACGACATTCAAAGCCGAATATCGATTAAACCAACAATATTAAAGGAGCAAACAATGGCAACTATCGTCGATCAGGCCAAGGCGCAGATGGCCAAGTCCGTGGAATCCACCAAGAGAACTTCTCCGGTATTCGCACCGGTCGTGCGAATCCGGCGCTGCTTAACGGCATCACCGTTGACTATTACGGCGCACCGACCCCGCTGAAGGCCGTTGCCACCATCGGTGTTCCGGAGCCGCGCACCTTGGCGGTCACTCCTTTCGATGCGTCCCAGGCCAACGCCGTGGAGAAGGCGCTTCGTGATTCCGATCTCGGAGCCAGCCCCCGTCGCGACGGCAACGTCATTCGCCTGACCATGCCGGAGCTGACCGAAGAGCGTCGCAAGGAATACGTCAAGATTGCCAAGGGCAAGGCTGAAGACGGCAAGGTCGCGGTGCGCAACATTCGTCGCAAGGCCAAGGAATCCCTTGACAAGGCCATCAAAGACGGCGACATGGGCGAGGACGAAGGCGATCGTCTGCTCAAGGAACTCGACAAGGTCACCAAGCAGACCACCGACGAGCTTGACGCTCTGCTGGAAACCAAGCAGAAGGAGATCATGGAGGTCTGATTCCTTCGAATCTCCATAATCATCAATCGACGCACGGTACCACAGGAGAGACCACGATGGAAAAACAGGAGCAACGCGAAAAAGAAGCCGAAGAGGCCATTAACGCCATCAACAAGAAAACCGGACGCAACATGCCGCAGGCCATCGCCACGGCGGTCGTCCTGATCGCCATCATCTTGGCATGCCTGTTGATCAGCGTTGATTTGTTCGTCTATCTTGTCGTGCTGTTCATGGTGCTCGCATTGTGGGAGCTGCGCGTCGATTTCGCCACCGCGGGATTGCATATTCCCGTGGTGGCGCTGTGGGCATGTTCCGCGGTGACTTTGCTGGCCACCTACTACAGCAAGCATCATATTGTGGCTATGACGGTCTGTGTACTGGCCTCCTTGCTGCTTGTAGCGATCGCCGCAAGTGCCAAGGTGACGTTCGGCAGTCGGCTTTCCCTGGCCGTGGCGGACAAACTGTCGCACACCGATGCAGGTGCTCGTCTCGAATCGTCGTTCAATCATGAACAGGGTGAAGTGCGCCACAGCCGACTGAGCCATGTGGCAGTCTCCATGTTCACCGTTCTGTACATTCCGCTGCTTGCCTCCTGCCTGATCATGCCGTTGACGTTCAACGGTCATCCGGTGGCACATGCCATCATGCTTGTCTTCATGCCCGCGCTGAGTGACACCGGTGGTCTGTTTGCAGGTGCATGGCTTGGCAAACATAAACTCAGTCCCCGTATCTCACCGAAGAAATCATGGGAGGGCCTGGCAGGATCCATCTTGTTCGCCATGGCCGGTTCTTTTGTGGTGATGTTTTGCACTTACGAGCCATCCGTTTGGACGGTTCGATGGTGGGTGCCTATTGTCGCTGGTTTCATGATCGGTATAGCCGGAACCTTCGGCGACCTATGCGCTTCCATGCTGAAGCGTGACATTGGTATTAAGGATATGGGCCATCTGCTTAAAGGTCATGGCGGAGTGATGGATCGTGTCGACTCCATCCTCCTGTGCGCTCCTTTCGTGTGCGTGCTCCTGTGGGCCACCGGAATGTGAGAAAGGGCCAATAACCGTGAATTCCATGAATGATCAGCCGGAAACAGGCATCACTCCTGGAGGCACTTCGGGCGCCTTCCGGGATGTGCTGTCGAAAGACCATGCCCGCCGTGGCAAGCCGCCACTGCATTTCGCCGATATGTCCGAAGAGGAACGTATCGGTAAGGCCAAGGAACTTGGATTGCCGAAATTCAGGGTCAAACAGCTGGCTAATCATTACTATGGCCATTTCGATGTCAATGCGGAAGAATTTTCCGATTTTCCGGCGGCAAGACGCTCCGACGCGGCTGAAGCTTTCTTCCCGGAACTCATCCATGAGGTGACACGCCAAGTCGCCGATGGAGGCACCACCATCAAAACGTTGTGGCGCCTGTTTGATGGGTCGCTGATCGAATCCGTATTGATGCGTTATCCCACCAGAACCACGCTTTGCATTTCCAGCCAGGTCGGCTGCGGCATGGGTTGCCCATTCTGCGCCACTGGACAACTGGGACTGACCAGGAACATGTCCGCAGGTGAAATCGTTGAGCAGGTTCGTGTGGCCGCGAAGGCCATGCGTGACGGTGAAGTGGCCGGAGGCTCCGGACGACTGAGCAACATCGTGTTCATGGGCATGGGCGAACCAATGGGCAACTATAAATCCGTCTTGAGTGCAGTCCGCCAAATTAGTTCCATGCCTCCCGAAGGCTTCGGCATCTCCGCACGTAACATCACGGTTTCCACCGTTGGCGTGGTGCCTGGCATCAGGAAACTGGCCGAAGAAGGCATCCCAGTACGTCTCGCAGTATCCCTGCACGCGCCGAGCGATGAATTGCGCGATGAACTTGTGCCCATGAACAAGCGTTTCAACACCAAACAGGTGCTCGACGCTGCGCATGATTATTATCTGGCTTCCAAACGGCGAGTCAGCATCGAATACGCCTTGATGCGCGGCATCAACGACCAGGCGGAACATGCCAAATTGCTGGCGAAGCGTCTGAACCACTATGGAGATGATTGGGCGCATGTCAATCCGATTCCGCTCAATCCGATCGAGGGATCGAAGTGGACCGCGTCCAAACCAGAAGACGAGCGTAGATTCCTTGAGATTCTCCATAACGCTGGCATCACAGCCACGCTGCGTGATACCAGAGGACAGGACATTGATGGCGCATGCGGACAGCTTGCAGCCAAAGAACGTGACTGATTCCTCCGAAAGGCCCGGTTCTGTCCGCTACTCGGAATCCGCATGAACCGACGTAACGTATTGCGGTTACTCTTGCAATCATTGCAACCGTTATGCGTGAAGGAGTAGAGCAGCATGTCACTGGCGGTCCGAGTCATTCCATGTCTTGATGTCGATGCGGGACGAGTGGTCAAAGGCGTGCATTTCGAGAATCTTCGCGATGCAGGAGACCCGGTCGAACTCGCCGCGGAATACTACCGCCAGGGCGCGGACGAACTGACGTTCCTTGATGTGACGGCGTCAAGCTCCCATAGGCAGACCATGGTCGATGTGGTGAGCCGCACCGCCGAACAGATTTTTATTCCACTGACTGTCGGCGGCGGCGTACGTACCCCTGAAGACGTCGATTCCCTGCTTCGTTGCGGTGCGGATAAGGTCGGCGTCAACACCGCGGCCATCAATGGCCCTACCCTCATCAGTCGTGTCGCCGAACGATTCGGCAATCAGGTGCTTGTGCTGTCCGTCGATGCACGTCGCGAACAGGGAGAACGACATACGCAGTCAGGTTTCGAAGTCACCACCATGGGCGGGCGCAAATCCACTGGCATTGACGCCATTTGGTGGGTCAAGCGCGCCCAAGAACTTGGTGCGGGGGAGATTCTCCTTAATTCAATGGATGCCGATGGCACCCAACAAGGCTTCGATCTGGAGATGATCAAAGCTGTCCGCAAGGAAGTCAAAATCCCGATTATCGCTTCTGGCGGCGCCGGCAAAGCCTCGGATTTTCCGCCGGCAATCGAGGCGGGCGCCGATGCCGTGCTCGCTGCCTCGATTTTCCATTACGGCAAAGTCACCATCGGTGAAGTCAAAGACGCCATCAAGGCAGCCGGATACACCGTACGCTGAATAGAACCACGGAAACTACGCAAACCAACCCTGTAGTACTGAACAACGAATCGCAATACCATCATGACCAACGAAGCATACGACAACACCACCACTCTCGACCCGCGCATCGCACAGCGTCTCAAGCACGATGACAAAGGCTTGGTCGCGGCCGTCATCCAGCAGTTCGATACCAAAGAGGTACTGATGGTCGGCTATATGAACGACGAAGCCATCAGACGTACCCTCACCACCGGACGCGTCACATTCTGGTCGAGGTCCAGGCAGGAGTATTGGCGTAAGGGCGATACGTCGGGACATGCCCAGTATGTGAAGTCCTTCGCGCTGGATTGCGATGGAGATGCCATTCTGGTAGAAGTTGACCAAGTGGGAGCGGCTTGCCATACCGGCAAACGTTCCTGCTTTGAAGAAGGCGGACAGCTGCCTGTGGTCGTGGGCCATCGAACCAAAGAACAGGAGGGTCAGCGGTGAGCGAATGCAGCGTACAGACCCTCAAGTGGGGTGCTACATGGCCAAGCCGTGAGCAGTTCCATGAATTGGCCGACCAAGGCTACCGTGTCATCCCCATCGTACGCCGTTTGCTGGCTGATTCATTGACCCCAGTCGGCTTCTACGAGCGTCTCGCAGGAGGCCGTTCCGGTACGTTCATCCTCGAATCGGCTGAATTTGGCGGAGCGTGGAGTCGATACAGCTTCATCGGCGTGAATTCCATGGCGCAGCTGCGTTCGAACAACGGCAAAGCCGATTGGCTGGGACAGGTGCCTGTCGGAGTGCCCACCGACGGTGATGTTGTCGAAGTGGCACATGCCGCGCTGAAGACATTGAAGGCTCCGCACGTCGAGGGATTGCCGAATCTGACCAGTGGCCTCGTTGGTACTGTCGGATGGGATTCCATCCGACATTGGGAACCGACGCTCCGTGCCGAAGCCCCGAATGAGACCGGACAGCCGGAAACCGTTCTGGCTCTCGCCACGGACATCGCAGTAGTCGACCACGTGTCTGGCTCGGTATGGCTGATTGCCAATGCCGTGAATGTCGATGACCGTCCGACTCGTGCCGATGCCGCCTACGATGAAGCGCTGGCACGTCTGGATGATATGCAGCGCAAGGCTGCCGCACCCGTCGAAAACGAAGCCCGGGTCAATGTGCTCGACGAGTCGGTCGGCCAGCCCCAACTGCGATTCCGCACGGAGAAAAGCGATTACGAACGTTCCGTTGAAGAGGCCAAACGCCATATCATCGATGGCGATGTGTTCCAAGTGGTCATTTCGCAGCGACTGGATATTGATTCTCCCGCCGATCCGTTTGATGTGTATCGTGTGCTGCGTACCCTCAATCCGAGCCCGTACATGTATTTCATGGCACTCACCGATGCTCAAGGACGTGATTTCAACGTCATCGGTTCCAGCCCGGAAACACTGATCAAGGTGGACAACGGCCATGCCATGTCTTTCCCAATCGCCGGTTCCAGACCACGAGGCGCCACTCCTGAAGAAGATGAACGTCTCGCCAAGGAACTATTGGCAGACCCGAAGGAACGCAGCGAGCATATCATGCTGGTCGATCTGGCCCGCAACGATCTGAGCCGCGTGTGCCGTCCGGAAAGCGTCGAAGTCGTTTCCTTGATGGACATCAAACGGTTCAGCCATATCATGCACATCTGCTCAACCGTTACCGGGCAGGTCGATCCGCATATGACGGCGTTCGACGTGTTCACTTCCGCCTTCCCCGCGGGGACGCTGTCCGGAGCGCCGAAGCCGCGCGCCATCGAGATTATCGATGAACTTGAGCCGGCCGACCGTGGTATTTACGGCGGCACCGTCGGTTATTTTGATTTTTCAGGCAACCTCGATATGGCCATCGCCATTCGAACTGCATTCATTCGCGACCATGAAGCGAGCGTGCAGGCCGGAGCTGGAATCGTCCTCGATTCCATGCCGGCCAGTGAGTGGCAGGAGACTCGCAACAAGGCCGAAGCCAGCGTTGAGGCGGTACAGATCGCCGCGCAGCTTCGCCAGTTGTGAGTCACATTCTGACCGTTCAATTGTGTTGTGAAAGGAAGCAGTAATGTCTGTGCTCGATGAATTGGTGGCGGGAGCCGTCGAGGATCAGCGATCAAGAGAAAACAACGTGCCGCTCGCTGAGGTCAAGCGGATGGCGTTCGAGGCTTCAGCGCCAATCGATGCGCGCCAGTGGCTGAAAAAGGCGGATGGCATTCCGGTCATCGCCGAGATCAAGCGTGCCTCCCCATCCAAAGGCCATTTGAGCGATATTCCGGATCCGGCCGCTTTGGCCCGCGAATACGAGCAGGGAGGTGCAAGCGCGATTTCCGTGCTGACTGAAGGCCGTCGGTTCCTTGGCTCTCTTGAAGATTTCGACAAGGTGCGCGCCGCAGTGAGGATTCCCGTGCTGCGCAAGGATTTCATCGTTACCGAATATCAGATTTGGGAAGCACGTGCGCATGGTGCCGATCTGGTGCTGCTCATCGTCGCCGCATTGGACGACGTCAAGCTCAAGTCGCTGCTCGATCTCGCGCATAGCCTCAATATGACGGTGCTGGTGGAAACACACACCCGTGAGGAGATTCAACGGGCCATCAATGCCGGGGCCAAGGTCATTGGCATCAACGCCCGCAATCTTAAAGACCTCAAGGTGGATGTGAACAAGTACAACGAACTGGCCGCGGATTTGCCGGACGATGTGATTCGCGTGGCGGAATCCGGTGTGTTCGGTTCGGTTGAGCTTGAGGATTACGCCCGTGCCGGCGCGGATGCGGTGCTGGTGGGAGAAGGCGTGGCCACCGCGGCCAACCATGAGCAGGCAGTGGAACGATTAGTAAAGGCAGGAGCAAGAGTGAAGGCATCCGAACAGACCCCGTTGGCAAGCCATGAAGGACCATATTTCGGACAGTTTGGCGGACGCTATGTTCCGGAAGCGCTGATCACGGCGCTCGACGAGCTTGAACGCGTGTATACGGAAGCCAAGGCCGATCCGGAATTCCATAAGGAATTGGCGCGGTTGAACCAGCAGTATGTTGGACGTCCGTCCCCATTGACTGAAGCGCCTCGTTTCGCGCAGAGGCTCAAGGAGAAAACCGGTCTTGATGCCCGTGTGTTCCTCAAGCGTGAAGACCTGAACCACACCGGCGCCCACAAGATCAACAACGCGCTTGGACAGGCCCTACTGGTCAAGCGCATGGGCAAAACCCGTGTGATCGCCGAAACCGGTGCAGGCCAGCATGGTGTGGCCACTGCCACGGTCTGTGCCATGCTGGGACTCAAGTGCCGCATCTACATGGGACAGATCGATGCCCGCCGTCAGGCACTGAACGTTGCCCGCATGCGCATGCTTGGCGCGGAGGTCGTCGAAGTCACCTTGGGTGATCGCATCCTCAAGGACGCCATCAACGAGGCGCTGCGCGACTGGGTCACCAACGTCAAAGACACCCATTATCTGCTCGGCACGGTCGCAGGACCTCATCCGTTCCCATCCATGGTGCGCGACTTCCAAAAGATCATCGGAGAGGAAGCGAAACAGCAGCTGCAGGATTGGTATGGCATCGACCATCCCAATGCTATCTGCGCATGCGTCGGCGGCGGCTCCAACGCCATCGGCATCATGAACGCCTTCCTCGATGACGAACGAGTGAACCTGTACGGTTACGAGGCCGGCGGTAACGGGCCCGAATCCGGTCGCCATGCCATTCGATTCGCGCCAGGTACCGGTGAACTGGGCATGTTCCAAGGAGCCAAGAGCTATCTGTTGGAAAACCCCGAAGGCCAGACCCTTGACACGTACTCCATCTCCGCAGGCTTGGATTACGCCTCCGTCGGCCCCGAACATGCGTGGCTCAAGGATATCGGCCGCGTCAACTATTCCTGGGCCACTGATCAGGAAGCCATGAGCGCGTTCAAGGATCTGTGCGAAACCGAGGCATCATCCCTGCCATCGAAAGCTCCCACGCAGTGGCCGGCGCGTACAAGGCAGCTGCAGACCTCAAGGCCAAAGGGTATGAGCATCCGGTCATGATCATCAACATCTCTGGCCGTGGAGACAAGGACATGGACACCGCCGGCAAATGGTTCGGATACCTGACCGACGAGCAGGCCAAAGCCTTGGAATCCAACGGCGCGCAAGGCAACAACGCGGACGGCGAGTGAGAAAAGGAGCAACCATCATGACGAACGCAACATCATCCACGCCGTCCGGCCAGCCACTCGGCATCAGCCACAAGCCAAGCCCGACGGAAACCATGTTCGATGAATTCAAAGCCGCCGACAAGCCGGCATTCATCGGATATCTGCCATACGGATTCCCTGATCCGGATTATTCGCTCAAAGCTTTCCGCACCATGGTCGAACACGGCGTGAACGCGGTCGAAATCGGGCTGCCGTATTCCGACCCCGTCATGGACGGTCCCGTCATCCAGGCGGCATCGCAAATCGCCATCGACAATGGTGAAAAAATCGCCAACGTATTCAAAGCGGTGGAAACAGTGGCGAACGCCGGGGGAGTGCCATTGGTCATGAGCTATTGGAACCTCATCTTCCATTACGGCGTCGAACGATTCGCACGTGATTTCGAAAACGCCGGTGGAGCCGGTCTCATCACCCCGGATCTCATTCCGGACGAGGCCGGCGAGTGGATCGAAGCCTCCGACCGTCACGGACTCGACCGCATCTTCCTGGTATCTCCGGATTCCACCGAAGACCGTCTGAAAGTCGTTGCGGACAATGCGCGGGGTTTCGTCTATGCTGCCGCCCGCATGGGCGTCACCGGAGAACGCTCCACCATCGATGCGTCCCCGAAGGAACTGGTCGCCCGTACCCGCAAGGCCGGTGCGAAAAACGTGTGCGTAGGCATCGGCGTGTCCACCGCGGAACAGGGGGCTCGTGTCGGATCGTATGCGGACGGTGTCATCGTAGGCTCGGCTCTGGTGCATACCATGCTTGACGAATCCGGCAAGCATGCAGTCGACGAAGCCACCGGTCTCAAGGCCTTGGCGGAGAAGACTGAGGAGCTTGCCGAAGGCATCCACAACGCCCGCAACTGAACCAGTCCAAAGACAACATACTGGTAGTCCACGTACCATATCGTATACGTGGACTACCATCAGGAAACTATGACACTTGCTTACATTCCGTCACCCACCATTTCGCAGTTTTCCATCGGGCCGGTGACCATCCATTTCTACGCGCTGTGCATTCTGCTCGGCATCGTGCTGGCGGTATGGATGACAACCGTTCATTGGAAACGATATGGCGGTAATTTCGATCAGATTCTCGACATCACGCTTGTCGCGGTGCCGAGCGGCATCATCGGTGCGCGTATATACCACATCATCACCACTCCGGAACGTTTCTTCGGACCGACCGGCGATTGGGTGGAGATGTTCCGCATCTGGAATGGCGGACTGGGCATCTGGGGCGGCGTCCTGCTTGGAGCACTTGCCGCTTGGGCATGGTGTCGTCACAAGCATTATCCAATGGCTCTGCTCGGTGACGCCGTCGCGCCAGGACTGCTCGTGGCGCAGGCCGTGGGACGTCTGGGCAACTGGTTCAACCAAGAGCTCTACGGCGCGCGACGACCTTGCCTTGGGGTTTGAAGTTGAATATGGAGGGAAGCGCCATCGGTCACAGCGAACAATGCTATGACGGAGCGACCTGCCCGACAGGCACGCTGTTCCACCCCACCTTCCTGTATGAGATGATTTGGAATCTCATCGGTGCTGCGCTCATCGTTTTCCTTGGTTCCAAAATCATGAAAAAACTCAAGGCCGGGTCCTTGTTCGCCATATACATCATGTGGTACACGGCGGGACGCACTTGGATCGAGGCTCTGCGCATTGATTTCGCGCACGAGTTCCTTGGCGTGCGCATCAACGTATGGGTGTCCATGGCGGTGTTCGTGCTTGGCGTGGTGGCTTTCATCGTTATTCAGCAGATGGGAAAGTCCACCGAGCTGCTTGCCGAGAAGTTGCGCACCGTCACCGAGATTGAGCTAAGCCTCGTCGAGGATGGAGAAACCGGTCTCCCGACCGCGAAGGCCAACCTTACGAAAACCAAGGATGAAATCACGGCAAACGATGGCTCATCCGTCTCATATGCCGATGACCAGCCCGACAACAAGTAACATCAAGTCGATTACCTTCCATAGAATGAGAACCATGACTATTCAAATCGCACCTAGCATCCTGTCCGCTGACTTCTGCAATCTGGAACGTGACCTTAAGGCCATTTCCAACGCCGATCTCGTTCACGTGGACGTGATGGACCATCATTCGTTCCGAATCTGACGTTGGGTGAGCCGATTGTGGCTCGCATCTGCCAAGTCACTGACCTTCCGGTCGACGTGCATCTGATGATCGAGGATCCGGACCGTTGGGCTCCGGAATACGCCAAGCTTGGTGCGGCTTCCGTCAGCTTCCATATGGGAGCGACGCATGCTCCGGTTCGTCTTGCGCGTCAGCTGCGCGACATGGGCTGCAAGGCTTGCTTCGCGGTCCGTCCGGCCGAACCGGTCGAGCCGATCTTCGACATCCTTGACGAATTCGACATGGTGCTTATCATGACGGTCGAACCGGGCTTCGGCGGTCAGAAGTTCCTTGACAACCAGATGGCCAAGGTTCGTCGTCTGCGTGACGAAATCACCCGCCGTGGCCTGAAGACAAAGATCCAGGTCGATGGTGGCGTGAGCCCCAAGACCGCCCATATCGTTGCCGAAGCCGGTGCCGATGTGCTGGTCGCCGGTTCCGCCGTGTACGGTGCCGAGAATCCGGCCGAGGCTATCGACTCCATCCGCGAGAAGGCCGAAGCAGCCTTCAAGGCGTGAACGCCCACCATACAAGGAAGCATACGAATATGAAGACTTTTGAATCGCTGTTCGCGGAATTGAGCGAGAAAGCCGCCACCAAGCAGGCCGGTTCCCTGACCGTCGACGAGCTTGCCAAAGGCACGCACTTCATCGGCAAGAAGATCGTCGAAGAGGCTGGAGAGACCTGGATCGCCGCCGAATATGAGGGTGCTGATCGCACGGCCGAAGAAATGAGCCAGCTCATCTACCATCTGCAGGTCATGATGATCGATCGTGGCATCACACTCGAGGACATCTACAAGAACCTGTGAGAAACCCGGGGCCATGCCAGTTGAAGGTGTGGCCTTTTTTAGAGGAGAAACATGCTAAGAATCGCTGTGCCTAATAAGGGCATGCTGTCCGAACCCGCCTGGAACATGCTGGCGGAAGCCGGCTACCGTTTGAGGAGCAACCCTCGCCAGTTGGTCGTGGAGGATCCCGACAATGATGTTGAGTTGTTCTACCTGCGTCCCCTCGACATTGCGGTCTATGTCGGTCGCGGCACCATCGACGTTGGAATCACCGGGCATGATTTGCTCGTGAACTCCGGCACCGATGCGGAGGAGCATATGCAGCTTGGCTTCGGAGCCTCCACGTTCCGTTTCGCAGCCCCGAACGATTCGCCGATTACCAAGCTTGAGGATATTGAAGGCAAGCGAGTCGCCACCACATTCGACAAGCTCGTACACGACTATCTGGTCGAGCATGGCATCAACGCGGAAACCGTGCACCTTGACGGCGCCGTCGAATCGTCCGTTCAGCTTGGCGTCGCCGATCTGATCGCCGATGTGGTTTCCACAGGGACCACTCTGCGTAATGCAGGACTGCGCATTTTCGCTGAACCGTTGATGCACTCTGAAGCCGTATTGATTCGTTCCCCTCGTCTTGAGGCGGATGACGAGCGTCTGACGATTCTGAGCAGGCGTCTGCAAGGCGTGCTCACTGCCCAGCGTAATGTGCTTATGGACTACGACATTCCGGTCGAGAAGGTGTCCGCCGCAGTGGATATCACTCCGGGTTTCGAAAGCCCGACGATTTCGCCTCTGCATGATAAGCAGTGGGCGGCCGTGCGTGTGGTGGTTCCGAAGGCGAAGGTGAATCAGCTTATGGACCAGTTGTATGAAGTTGGTGCCCGTGGCATAATAGTCACCGCGTTGCAGGCTTCGAGAATGTAGTGTTGCTTGTAATATGAGCAAACTGATTATTAAGAAGCAATACAGTCCGGAACCGCGAGACATCTATTTCACGGTTCCGAACTTCATCAGCCTGCTGAGAATCATTTCGATTCCTTTTATCGCGATGCTGGTCTCTCATCACAGGATGGTGACCGCCTTGGTCGTGCTTGCGCTATCGGCGATATCCGATGGTTTGGACGGACTGATCGCCAGATCATTCAATCAGGTGAGCAAAATCGGGCAAATTCTCGATCCGATTGCCGATCGTCTGCTGATCTTCTGCAGCATTCTTGCTTTGGGTGTGGCGAACATCATTCCATGGTGGATGCTGATCGTCGTCGGCCTGCGAGATTTGATCATGGCTGTTCTGATACTGGTTTTGGCGCAGCACGATTATGGCCCATTGCCTGTTCATTTCGTAGGCAAGGCCGGTACCGCGATGCTGCTTATCGCCATCGTCGCGTTGATCTTCGCCGACATCTGGTCCAACTCCGCTGCGGATACACTGCATCTATGCGGTCTTGCCACCGGAATCTGGGGCGTTGGACTGTATTGGCTTGCAGGGTACATCTACATGCGCCAAGGCATCCAACTGTTGAAGAACGATACAAACAGCAAGGATTGACGCATATATGAAGTCCGATGCTCCACGTTTCGCGTTGTTCCCCGTTTCCCCGGAGAACGTACCCACAAAGCATCGTGCCATTTTTTCGTCATCCTTCGCCGGCCTGTCATCCCATCATGTGCAACCGGCCTCCATGCCCGCCATGCCGCAACGCCATAGACATGTCGATGACGATTCGCTTCGGCTTATTGACGATTTGACCAATCGTCCGATGGACGTCCTGTATTCGGACTCCCGCCTGGCCACTAAAAAACGTTCGGCGGTTTCGATTTGGGCCACCAGGATTCTGGTGTTCCTCATCTGCATCGCTGTGGGTGCCGCGGGAAGCGTTTTCGTGCGCCAGCTGAGCACTGACCCACGCAAAGAAGTACGCAAGCAGTTGGCAAGCCAGCTGACCGAACAAGCGAAGCGGGTCGGCGACCTCACCAAGGACGTCAACGACTTGCGGTCGCAAATCGAATCTGAATCGGAATCCTTGGCAAGCTGGTCCCTAAACCAGACGATGCTGGATGATGAAATGGTCAATGGAACGCTTCCGGTGCAAGGGGAAGGCATTGTCCTGACCGTAGCCAACCCGCTTTCCGTCAGCGGCGACAATGCCGACTCCTCACTGCCAAGAGAAAATGGCAGCCAGGTTCGAGTCGTCACCGATTCCGATTTGCAGCTGCTTGTCTCCTTGCTATGGCAATCCGGAGCGGAGGCGATCGCGATCAACGGCAACCGCCTTGGCGTGCAAACCTCGATTCGAACCGCCGGATCGACGATTCTCATCGGAGTCAATTCGGTGCAAAGCCCATATCGAATCGAGGCGATAGGCAATCAGGCGACCTTGGCGAAATCGGTAAGCAAGACAACGCAGAAACAACTGTATGACGATTTCAAAAAGGCCGGCATCTATCCGCAGATAAGCAAAAGCAAATCGATTACACTTGATGCTGCAGTGGCTGGCGACACGACGCATGTGAGGAAGGACAAGTAATGGCAGCTGTCTTGGGACTTATCATCGGCGTGGTAATCGGTGTATTCGTTCGTCCGGACATCCCCATCGAGCTCCAACCGTATCTGCCGATTATGGTATTGGCCGCGTTGGATGCGTTGCTAGGCGCTGCACGCGCGTATTTCCAACGCAGCTTTTCCGATAAAGTATTCGTGATCTCCTTCTTCTCGAATGTCATCACCGCGACGCTGCTGGTGTTCCTCGGCAACCAGTTGGGAGTCGGCTCCCAGCTGCAGACCGCAGTGATCGTAGTGCTCGGCATACGAATCTTTACCAATGTGTCCTCCATTCGACGCTTCATCTTTAAAGGTTGATGCGGTATGAGCGGACAAGACGCGAACAGCAAGGACATGCTGTCCAGAATCCATGAGCAGAGGGTCAAGGACCAGAACAATGACAGCACCCAAACCGGTGCGTTCCCCATGGTCAAGGCCAAGAAGCGAATCTCACTTGATGCGAAGGTCACACGAACCCGACTGTATTCCAGCATTCTGGTCACGATATTGTGCGCCTTGCTTGGCTTCGGCTATGTGATCCAGATAAACAACACGACATCCACCTATGAGACGATGAGCGAAGATGAATTGACCAAGCTCATCAGTGAGACCAATGCTCAGGTCCAAAAGCTCGAACAGCGTAAGAACGAACTCTCCAGCCAGCTGAACGCTTTGAAAGACACCGCGGACAAAAATGAGAAAGCCGCGGAAATCGCCAAGCAGAACGCGCAGACCAACGGCATCCTATCCGGCCGTCTCGCGGCTACGGGAGAAGGCGTGGTCATCCGCATATCGCAGGGTTCCAAACAGAAGATTGACTCCGCGATATTGTTCACGTTGCTTGAGGAATTGCGCAACAGTGGTGCCGAGGTCATTGAGATCAACAATGTCCGCGTGGTAACCAGCACTTACATCAGTGGCACGGCCGGCAGTCTCGTCTGCGATGGCACCAAACTGAAATCCCCATTCACCATTCGCGCGATCGGCGACAGCGACAATCTGCAGAACGCGGTCAATCTGGCCGGTGGCGTCGGGTCGCGGCTCAAAGTGAAGTATGGCGCTACGGTATCGGTCAGCCCCTCTGACAAAGTGATGATCAAGTCCACACGTCAGGCTCCGCAGTATACATATGCGCACGTCATCGGACAGTAAACAGTAAAGGACCTTTCCTTTCGCGACATTCAATCAGCGTTGTTCTTCCGTTCACCGAAATGGCGTGCCGTTGTCTGCGCTTGACCCTATCTTGTTCATCGTTGATATATAGTCCAGGCCTGCACATTGGTAACGCGGACCCCGATAGCAAAGGACAACTCATGGCTGAACAGACCATCTCCATCACACTCAACGGCGAAAAGAAGGAGGTGGCGGCAGACCAGACCGGCGTCCAGCTCTTCTCCGACGACAAGAACATCATCGCGGTGCGTTTGAACGGCGAACCCCGCGATCTCTATACCGAGCTGCACGACGGCGACGTTGTGGAACCCATCGCGCTCGATAGCGAGGACGGTGTGGCCATCATGCGCCATTCCGCAACCCATGTCATGGCCCAGGCCGTGCAGGAGATTCGCCCTGACGCCAAGCTTGGTGTTGGACCGGTCATCAAAGACGGCTTCTACTACGATTTCGATGTCGAGACTCCTTTCACTCCGGAGGACCTCAAGGAAATCGAAAAGCGCATGCAGCGCATTATCAAGTCCTCCCAGTCCTTCCGCCGCCGCGTGGTGACCGAGGAAGAGGCTCTTGCCGAGGAAGCCGACCAGCCCTACAAGCTTGAACTTATCAAGGATAAGGAAGCGCATCTTGACCCGGAAGCCGCCACCGAAATCAGCGGCAAGGAACTGAGCTTCTACGATAACGTCGACCGTGAAGGCAATGTGGTTTGGAAGGACCTGTGCCGTGGTCCGCACCTGCCGAACACCCGTTACATCAAGGCGTTCAAGATCGAGCGTTCCGCCGCCGCATACTGGCGCGGCAGCGAGGCCAATCCGATGCTGCAGCGCATTTACGGCGCCGCCTTCGCCACCAAGGAGGACCTGAAGGCATACCAGACCCGTCTGGAGGAGGCCGCCAAGCGCGACCACCGCAAGCTCGGCGCGGAAATGGACCTGTTCTCCTTCCCGGATGAGATCGGTCCGGGCCTTGCCGTCTTCCATCCGAAGGGCGCGGCCGTCATCAATGCCATGGAGGACTACTCCCGTGAGATGCACCGCAAGCACCACTACAGCTTCGTGCAGACCCCGCACATCACCAAGGGCGGCCTGTATGAGACCTCCGGCCACCTGCAGTGGTACAAGGACAGCATGTATCCGCCGATGCGTCTGGACGAGGAGAAGGACGAGAACGGCAACGTCATCAAGCAAGGCTTCGATTACTACCTGAAGCCGATGAACTGCCCGATGCACAACCTGATCTTCAAGTCCCGCCAGCGTTCCTACCGTGAGCTGCCGCTGCGCCTGTTCGAATTCGGCACCGTGTACCGTTATGAGAAGTCCGGTGAAGTGCATGGCCTGACCCGCGTGCGCGGCTTGACTCAGGATGATTCCCACATCTACTGCACCCGCGAGCAGATGAAGGACGAGCTTAAGAGCCTGCTTACCTTCGTGCTCGGCCTGTTGAAGGACTTCGGTCTGGATGACTTCTATCTGGAGCTGTCCACCAAGGATCCGCACAAGTACGTCGGTTCCGACGAGATTTGGGAGGAAGCCACCAACACGCTGGCCGAGGTCGCCAAGGAATCCGGTTTGGACTTGGTCGACGATCCGTGCGGCGCAGCCTTCTACGGTCCGAAGATCTCCGTGCAGGCCCGTGACGCCATCGGACGTACCTGGCAGGTGTCCACCATCCAGCTCGACTTCAACCTTCCGGAACGTTTCAAGCTCGAATACATCGCCGCCGATGGCACGCACCAGCGTCCGGTGATGATCCACCGCGCGCTGTTCGGCTCCATCGAACGCTTCTTCGCGGTGCTGCTTGAGCATTACGCGGGCGCCTTCCCGGCGTGGCTCGCCCCGGTCCAGGTGCTTGGCGTGCCGGTCGCGGACGAGTTCGCCCCGCACCTGCAGAAGTTCATCGCCAGCTTGGAAGAGGAGACCGTCCGTTGCGAGATCGACCTGTCCGACGATCGCTTCGGCAAGAAGATCCGCAACGCATCCAAGTCCAAGGCGCCGTTCATCCTCATCGTCGGCGAAGAGGATATGAACAACAACGCGGTCAGCTTCCGCTTCCGCGACGGCAGCCAGTTGAACGGCGTGCCGGTCGATGAGGCGAAGGCGAACATTCTGACCGTAATCAAGAAGCGCGTCCAGGTCAACACCGCAGACGACTTCAAGGCCGCCCTCGCCGACTGAGCGAGACCGGTGGCAACAAGTCGCACGCGACCATGAACCGTGAAACGGCGCACGAATCTCGACAAGAGGTTTGTGCGCCGTTTCTCATTTTCTCATCGAGAAGGAAGTAACACATGCTTGAGCATCTTCGTGCGCCGTTCAAAAAACTCATCGAGCCAATAGCCAAAGCGTTGATCGCCATAGGACTGACCGCCAATGCGGTGACGGTGATTGGTGCTGTCGGCACCATCGTCGTGGCCATCGCCACCGGTGTGACCGGATGGCTATTTGGGGGAGCGGTTGTTCTGACTCTGCTTGTGCTTGCCGATTCGTTGGATGGCTCGATCGCCGCGCTTACCACGGGTGGGACCGAATTCGGGGCTTTTCTCGACTCCACGCTCGATCGCATCGCTGATTGGGCGATGCTCGTAGGCGTGATCATCTTCTTTCTTATGCATCGTGACTGGTGGCATACGGCCATCGACAACACGCCTGACTATACGAGCATGATCGGTATCGCCGCCGCCGCGGTGGCCGTGATGACATCGTTCGTCACTTCATATGCCCGTGCTCGTGCCGAATCAGTCGGCTATGAGGTGAAAAACGGCATCGCCACTCGTGCCGATCGCTTGACCATCATTCTGGTGGGCATGGCCATCACCGGATTGACGCGTCAGGGATTGTGGCTCGCCATCGCCATGATACTGTTGGCCGGATTGGGATTAGTCACCGTATTCCAACGCATCTTCGAAGCCAAGCGCCAAATGGTCATAGGGGAGAAAACATATCGGCGGTAGTCACAGCCGGGGGCAGACCCCATCCAAAAGTTCGAAAAGCGAAATGCCACAGGTTCGTATTCGGCATTTTGTCGGCGAACCGCTTTAGAATCATTTCGTTTGAAACATCCGCAACCTGCCTAGGAGCATTATGTCAGGTCATTCCAAGTGGGCGACCACCAAGCACAAGAAGGCCGCCATCGACGCGAAGCGCGGCAAGCTGTTCGCCAAGCTGATCAAGAACATCGAGATCGCAGCACGTATGGGTGGCGGCGATCCCGACGGCAACCCGTCCCTGTATGACGCCATCTACAAGGCCAAGAAGGCCTCCATGCCGGCCGACAACATCAAGCGCGCCGTCAAGCGTGGTTCCGGTGAGGAAGCCGGCGGCGCCAACTATGAAGACATCGTGTACGAGGGTTACGCCCCGGCAGGTGTTGGCCTGATCATCGAATGCCTCACCGACAACCGCAACCGTGCGGCCGCCGACGTGCGTTCCACCCTGACCAAGGGCAATGGCTCCCTGGCCACCACTGGTTCCGTGAGCTTCAACTTCGAACGCAAGGGACAGATCGTTGTTCCGGCCGAAGGCGTTGACTTCGACAACCTGTTCGAGAAGGCCGCCGAAGCCGGTGCCGAAGACGTGACCGACGATGGTGAGGTATTCACCGTCATCACCGATCCGTCCGACATGATCGACGTGCGCAAGGCTCTCCAAGACGCCGGTTTCGATTACGATTCCGCTGATCTGGTCATGATGCCGAAGAACGAGGTCGAGCTGAGCCTTGAGGATGCCCAGAAGGTCTCCAAGCTCATCGACAACCTCGATGATCTGGACGATGTCCAGAACATCTACTCCAACTGGACCGCCTCCGACGAGGTCATGGCCCAGCTTGACGAGGAGTAATCCAGCGTGATTATTCTTGGCGTCGACCCCGGGCTAACTCGCTGCGGGGTCGGCGTGATTGAAGCCGGCGCATACCGCCGGCTTTCTTTTATCCACGTGGATGTGGTGCGTTCCGATCCAAAAACCTCCCAGGATCTGCGTCTGCTGGCCATCTACAACGGCTTGGTGGAAAAAATCGAACGATTTGCTCCCGATGCGGTGTCCATCGAACGAGTGTTTGCGCAAGAAAACCGTAACACGGTGCTGGGAACCGCACAGGCGGCAGGGTTGGCGATGCTCGCTGCGGCGCAACGCGGCATTCCTGTAGCGTTGCATACGCCGACGGAATCAAAGCTTGCAATCACCGGCAACGGCAAAGCAGAGAAAATCCAGATGGAACGTATGGTGGCGCGGATATTGGGCTTGAACACGCTGCCAAAGCCGGCTGATGCGGCTGACGCGCTGGCTATTGCGATCTGTCACGCGTTGCGTCCGGCTGGTGCGCTGCAAGGCGGCGAACGCGAACAGCATCTCACGGCGGCGCAACGACAGTGGGCGCAGGCTTCGCAAAAAGCAGCGCGCAGACAAGGCGTCCGCAGAGGCATGTAAGCTGTATCGAACAGATGTTCTAGACCTGTGCGAAGGAGACGTCCATAATGATTGGCATGCTACGTGGCCATGTGGAGTCGGTAGACGCCGTATCGGCCATTATCGAGGTCGGGGGAGTCGGCTACGAGGTCAGGATGCCATCCGCCGACTTGGCTTCCATGCACGCCGGCCAGGAAATCAAGGTCTACACTTCGTTGAATGTGTCCCAGGACGCCATCACTTTATTCGGCTTCGGCACGCTGGCCTCGAAACGCATGTTCCTGCAATTGCAGAAGGTCAGTGGCATCGGACCGAAAGTCGCGCTATCGTTGCTGTCCACTTTGCCTCCCGATCGACTTGCGAGGGCTGTGGCGGATGGTGATGCCACTGCGTTGGCCAAGGCTCCGGGATTAGGCAAGAAAGGCGCGCAGAAAATCATCCTCGAACTGAAAGGTTCCATTGATCTGAGCCAGATCGAGGGTTCTTCCGCAACCGCTTCGACTCCTGAAGACACTGGGGCCGAACAGGTCGTCGAAGGTCTGATGTCTTTGGGATGGCACCAGCAGGACGCTGTCCATGCGGTGCAGACGGTTTGCGCCGATAATCAAATCGAGACGCCGTTGAACGCCGAGGATGTTCCACGCGTGCTGAGCTCGCGCTGACATCGTTGGATAGAGGTAGATGAAACGGACCATTATGACGAACACTGATACATTCGAACAGCCGAACACCGGGGCGAACGAGGAATCCCTCCGTATGGTTTCCGCCGCACCCGTCGGCAACGAACCGGTCAGCGACGAGGAGCTTCGTCCTCATATCCTCGAGGGATTCATCGGACAGCCAAGACTCAAAGCGCAGTTGCAGCTTTTCCTCGATGCTGCTCGAAAACGTGACGTTCCTCCGGACCATATCCTGCTTGCGGGGCCTCCGGGACTTGGCAAAACCACTTTGGCCATGATTGTGGCCAATGAATTGGAAGTTCCAATCCGCGTCACTTCCGGTCCCGCCATCCAACATGCTGGTGATTTGGCTTCGATTCTGAGTTCGCTGGACGCCGGCGAGGTGCTCTTTATCGATGAGATCCACCGTCTGCCCCGTGCCGCCGAGGAACTGCTGTACATCGCCATGGAGGATTTCCGTGTTGATGTGATGGTCGGCAAAGGCCCTGGAGCTTCATCCATTCCGCTGACATTGCCTCGGTTTACGGTTATCGGTGCCACCACGCGAGAGGGCATGCTTCCCTCGCCGCTGCGTGCGCGGTTCGGTTTCACGGCGCATCTGGATTTCTACCCGCATGAGGAGCTTGAAAAGCTGATTGAGCGTTCCTCCGCAGTGTTGGGAATCCAGTTGGAGGACGGGGCCGCTCGCCAACTGGCCATGCGTTCCCGCGGCACGCCGAGAATTGCCAACCGCCTGCTTCGTCGTGTTAGGGATTGGGCCATCGTGCACGATCTCGAATCGGTGCGTCCCGATGATGTCAAGGAGGCGTTGGCGCTTTATCAGATCGATACCGAAGGTCTTGACCGTCTGGATATAGCAGTGCTTAAGGCCATCGTCACCAATTTCAACGGAGGCCCCGTCGGCTTGAACAATCTGGCGGCCATGGTGGGCGAGGAGTCGGAAACGGTGGAAACGGTATGCGAACCGTATCTGGTACGTGAGGGCTTCCTCATCCGCACGCCGAAAGGCCGCGTGGCCACGCGCAAGGCATGGGAGCATCTTGGTATCACTCCCGACGAATCCGCATATGATGTCAATAAGATGTCATAGACTTCACATCTTGAGTAATGTGTTCCGGTTGAGACCCTGACTCCGAGGAGTTTATTTTGGATATCCTTTTTCTCGTTGTTCTTATCGTTGTAATGTTCGGCATGATGTTCTGGCAGTCCAAGAAAGCCAAGCAGCAGCAAGCTGAACGTCAGGATTTCCGTTCTAGTCTGCAGCCCGGCACTGAAGTGATCACCATCGGTGGCATCATCGGCAAGGTCGTTTCCGTCGATACGGAATACGAGGAGATCGTCGTTGATTCCGAAGGATCGCAACTGCGTTTCGGCTTCAACGCCATCAGCCGTGAATATGTCCGTCCGGCATACGTGCATGATGATGAGGTCGATGAGAACGGCAATCCGCTATCCAAGGAAGACGAGCCCGACCAGAAGCCTATCGTCGACGCGACTGAAGAGCCCGCACAGGATGCCGATGTTATTCAGCAGCCCATTGACGAGCAGAAGAACAATTGATTTCTTTGATTTTTAGACGGCGAAAATTTCATTTTTGAGGTTTTCGCCGTTCTTTTTCGCACGGGAAACCTATAATTCAAAGTGCCGTAAACCAAGGTAGAAGGAAACCACTGTCATGGCAGCATCGGATATCACCGTTTCGGGCTTGAACAAAGTTGGAGCCGAAGACGCAGCATATCTTGTATCGAAAATACGTACTATTCCGGGCTTTCCGAAGGAGGGCATCCTATTCCGCGATTTCATGCCGGTGTTGGCTGATGCGCGCGCGTTCGGTATTTTGATGGGGGCCCTTGAAGCGGCATTGCCAGTAGACGTCGATGATTTCGACATGGTCGCCGGCCTTGAAGCTCGTGGATTCCTGTTCGGTCCAGCGTTGGCCGCCCGTCTCGGAAAGGGGTTTATCGCGGTCCGTAAAGCCGGCAAATTGCCTCCAGAAACCATGTCGCAAAGCTATGACCTCGAATATGGTCAGGCGTCAATGGAAATCGAAACCAACGTTGTCCATGAGGGAGTGCGCGTATTGATCGTCGACGATCTGATCGCCACCGGTGGAACCGCCAATGCAGCGCGTAGCCTCATCGAGAAGTGCGGAGGCGTCGTTGCTGGATTCAGCTTCGTCATGGAACTTACCGGTATTGACGGCATGAAATCGCTAGGCGATTATCCGACAAGCTCGCTGGTGTGCATGCCTGCCTGATAACTCCGTTTTCGTCAACCATTCAGAACAAACAACCAAAGGGAATGATCCATGGATCTCTATGAGTATCAAGCCAGGGAATTGCTCGAAGAACAGGGTATCCCGACTCCTAAGGCAATATTCGCCCAGAACTCCCATGAAGTCGCCGAAGCGGCCGACCAGATTGGATATCCCAATGTGATTAAGGCGCAGGTGAAGATTGGACACCGTGGCCAGGCCGGCGGAGTCAAGCTCGCCAAGACCCGTGACGAGTCCATTCTCGCGTCGGAAGACATTCTGCCGATGACCATTCACAAGCACAAGGTCAGCGGCGTGCTGGTGGCCGAGGCGAAGAACATCCTTCACGAGTATTACGTCTCTATCTCAGTGGACCGATCCTCTCGTGATTTCGACGTGCTCGCCACTGCGAATGGCGGTACTGAGGTTGAGGAAATCGCCAAAGAGCATCCGGAATCCGTGAAGCGTCTGCATATCGATGCTCTTGACGATTTCGATTTGGAAGCGGCCACCAAGATGGCTGAAAGCATCGGCTTCTATCATGCCGATGTTGATCAGGCCGCGCAGATTCTGCTGAAAATGTGGCGTTGCTTCAAGGAGAACGACGCCACGCTTGTGGAAATCAACCCGCTTGCAAAAATCGGCGATCCGGATGACGAATCTTCCAAGTCGTTGTGCGCGCTGGACGCCAAGATCTCCCTTGATGACAATGCATCGTTCCGCCATGATGGTTGGAAACGTTTCACCGATCCGATTCATGTCGATCCATATGAGCAAAAAGCCCGCGAACATGGACTGCATTATGTGCATCTCAAGGGTTCCGTCGGTGTGATCGGCAATGGTGCGGGACTCGTCATGAGCTCTCTTGACGCGGTGTCAGGCGCAGGCGAGGATCAGGGCACGAATGTCAAGCCCGCAAACTTCCTCGACATCGGCGGAGGCGCTTCCGCCGAAGTGATGTCGAATAGTCTTGAAATCGTGCTGTCCGACCCGCAGGTCGAATCCGTGCTCATCAATGTGTACGGTGGCATCACCTCGTGTGAACAGGTCGCGAAGGGCATTCTCGAGGCGCTTGACGAACTTGGCAGCAGCAAGCCTATCGTCGTGCGATTCGATGGCAATGCGGCGGCGGAAGGTCTGAACATTTTGGCCCAAGCCGGCCGCGCCAACCTGCACGTCGCTCAGACCATGGAGGAAGCCGCACAGCAGGCCGCACGTTTCGCGGCCAAGGAGGTTCGCTGAAATGACGCTTTTCATTGAAGATGGCGCTCCGGTCATCGTCCAGGGCATGACCGGGCATCAGGGCATGACCCACACGGCCCGCATGCTCAAGGCCGGCACCAACATCGTCGGTGGCGTGAACGCCCGCAAGGCTGGGCTGGACGTCACCTTCCCTGAAGCCAAAAATGGCGAGGACGCCACCATTCACGTGTTCGCCAACTGCTCTGAAGCCATCGAAGCCACTGGAGCCAAAGCAAGCGTCGTGTTCGTGCCGCCGCGCTTCGCCAAGGACGCCGTCGTTGAGGCCATTGAAGCCGGCATCGAACTGATTGTCGTCATCACCGAAGGCATTCCGGTGGCGGACAGCGCGTATTTCGTCGAGTTGGCCTTGCGTAAGGGCGTGCGCATCGTTGGGCCGAATTGTCCTGGTCTGTTGACGCTGCCATCTTCTAAGGACGCCAAGGGCTGCAACCTCGGCATTATTCCAGATGGCATCGTGTCCCGCGGCCCGTTGGGTTTGGTGTCCAAGTCCGGAACGTTGACCTATCAGCTGATGGGGGAGCTGTCTGACATCGGTTTCACCGCATGCCTTGGCGCGGGCGGCGATCCGATCGTCGGCACGACCTTGCAGGAGGCTTTGGAAGCCTTTGAGAACGATGAAGCCACCAAAGCCGTTGTCATGATCGGCGAAATCGGTGGCAGCGCCGAACAGGACGCTGCCAAGTGGGCTTCCGAACATATGACCAAGCCCGTCGTGGCCTACATCGCGGGATTCACCGCGCCGGAAGGCAAGCAGATGGGCCATGCCGGCGCCATCGTTTCCGGCGGCAAGGGCACCGCGCAGGATAAGAAAGAAGCCCTTGAGGCCGTTGGCATCCGTGTCGGTCGTACTCCCGGACAGACCGCTGAAATCATGCGAGAGGTGCTCGCTTCCCAATCGCTATGATGACGAACCTGAAGTATTGGCTGAAAGGGCTTGCCGTCGCGGCAGCGTCCATGATTATTTACGCCGTTGCCTTGGGCTGCTATATGGCCCTAATGCTTCTGGTCATATCCATGGAAGAAGGCGGGGACAATCTCTCCGCCTTCTCGGTGCCTCTTACCGAGGCGTTGGTGCTGCTCAGCCAAGGTATCGGGTTCAAGACTGATGTCATCACGTTGACGATTGTGCCGTTGCTCTTGACGGTACTGCTTATCGCCCTTATCGCGCAGCTCGCCAGAAGATTCGGCACGAGTCTGCGTGGATTCGCGGCCGGTCTGGTCTTTTGGGAAGCCGTAAACATCTTCTTCGCCAGAAGCATAAATATCGAAATCGTTGATTCGATGACGATGATCGCCATCAAAACGGCGCTTGTTTTCATCCTCGGATATGCGGTCGCGGCGATTCCGAATGCGTCATGGACCCAAGCCTGTACCGAATGGATTCGATCTCATGTGTCATCGCCGGTGCGAAAGACCATGGTCATCGGTTCCGTCCTAGGGCTGCTGCTGGAGGCGGCGTATCTGCTGGTCGGTCTGATCGTCGTTGTTTTTTGGGCAATAAGCAATCAATCATCGATAGCGAAGCTATATGAACTTTCGGGCATGCAGAACGGGTCTCGTATTCTTACCACGATCAGTATGCTCGCATGGCTTCCGAATCTGATGATTTGGGCTGTCTCATGGACTTTCGGCGCCGGCTTCTCAATCGGCGATTTAGCCGAATTCACATTATGGACCGGGCAGGGCGACGGGCTCCCCGCCTTGCCGCTTTTCGGTATGATGCCACAGGCGGTTGAGACGGATTGGGTGAGAATCGCGCTGATGTGCATACCATTGGCATCCGCTTTTGCTACCGGCATGGTCGTCATGTTGTTTAATAAGGGATTCCATATCAGAGTAGGTGAATCAGGACGGAACATCGACGTCAAACGCGTTGTGCTGAGTTTTGCCTATCCGATTGCTGCTTTTTCGATTACCAGCGCCGTCGTGTCCGTGGCTTCCAGCTTGCTGTTCGCCTTGGGAAACGGAGGCTTGGGATCGAAACATCTTGCGCACGTCGGCGTAGACGTGATCGCGTCAACCCGTAAGGTGGGACAACCCACCGCCATGGGTTTGTTCTCCGCATGGCTGCTGACTTTGGTGGCCGTGAGCATATTTTTCGCCATACGCTGGATGATGAAGCGTATACGCGAACGTGGAAAGAGGGAGACCGCTCCCGAATCCACGGAAAACAGCCGTGAGGAAACACGTGCGCTTCGCACGGTCGCCTCGAACAACAATAACAAGGAGGATCAGGGTGACAACAACGAATCGACCGATACGACGGGCTCTGGTATCAGTCTTCCATAAGGAAGGCATCGAGGTGCTTGCCGAAGCGTTCATCAAGGCGGGCACCGAGGTGGTTTCCACCGGTTCCACCGCGAAGCGTCTGGCTGAGCTGGGTGTCAAAGTGACCGAGGTCTCCGAAGTCACTGGTTTCCCGGAATGCCTTGATGGCCGCGTCAAGACCCTTGACCCGCATATCCATGCCGGTATCCTCGCCGACATGACCAACCCCGACCATGCCTCCCAGCTCGAGAAGTTTGGCATCAAGCCGTTCGATCTGGTGGTCGTCAATCTGTATCCGTTCGCCGACACGGTCCGCTCCGGAGCTGACGAAGCCGCCACCATCGAAAAGATCGATATCGGCGGTCCGTCCATGGTGCGTGGCGCAGCCAAGAACAGCGCCACCGTCGCCATCATCACCGATCCGAACGATTATGCACTCGTCGCCTCCCGCATCGAGAACGGCGAGGGCTTCTCCCTTGATGAGCGTCGCTGGCTCGCAGGAAAGGCGTTCGCCCATACGGCCGCCTACGACGCCACCATCAACGAGTGGACCGCGAAGCATTGGCCGAAGCCGGCGTCCATCGAACAGCCGGTTTCCGAAGGCGAGACCGAAGTGAATGAGGCCAAGTTCCCGGCCACGTTCACCCGTACGTGGGACCGCGCGCACGTGCTGCGTTACGGCGAGAACCCTCACCAGCAGGCTTCGCTGTATCTGGATCCGCTCAACCAGAACGGCTTCGCACACGCCGAACAGCTTGGCGGCAAGCCGATGAGCTACAACAATTACGTCGATGCCGACGCCGCATGGCGTGCCGTGTGGGATTTCGCGCCTCAGATCGCCGTCGCAGTGGTCAAGCACAACAATCCATGCGGTCTGGCCATCGGCGCTACCGTGGCAGAGGCGCACAAGAAGGCGCACGCATGCGATCCGATGAGCGCCTATGGCGGTGTGATTGCTGCGAACAGCAAGGTCACCATGGAAATGGCCGAAAGTGTTCGTCCAATCTTCACCGAAGTCATCGTCGCGCCCGATTACGACGCCGATGCGCTTGAACTGCTCCAGACCAAGAAGAAGAACCTGCGTATCCTGAAGGTGTCTGAGCCTCCGAAGACCAAGACCCAGTTCCGTCAGATTGACGGCGGTCTGCTCGTGCAGTCCACCGATCTGATTGACGCTCCAGGAGACGATCCGAACGCGTGGAAGCTGGTTTCCGGCGAGCCGGCCGACGCTGAAACCGTCAGGGATCTGGTGTTCGCATGGCGTGCCATCCGGTGCGTCAAATCCAACGCCATACTTATCGCCCACGATCAGGCAACCGTAGGCATCGGCATGGGCCAGGTCAATCGTGTGGATTCCGCCAATCTGTCCGTCGAGCGTGCCAACACGCTGGCTGACGGAGCCAACCGCACCAAGGGAGCGGTGGCCGCGTCCGACGCGTTCTTCCCGTTCGCCGACGGTGCCGAGATTCTGATCAACGCCGGTGTCAAGGCCATCGTCCAGCCTGGTGGGTCCATTCGTGATGAGGAAGTGTTCGAGGCGGCCCGCAAGGCCGGCGTCACCATGTATGTGACCGGTACCCGACACTTCTTCCACTGAGTTCAGTGGAAGCGTCGACCGGCAAGCTGGGAGCGTTGCGGCGCGATAAATGACGTGGCGTCGAAACCATTCGCTGGTTTCGGACGCCACGTTTTATTATTATGATTGCGTTCCGTGCGCGGACGCGCGTTGACATATAACGAAAGGCCTGCGATATGAGTCATCCCTACGTTTCCGAAGACCATGAAGGCAAGCCGTGGTTTGAATGGATCGTTGCGGCAATGGTGGTTATAGCCACAGTGCTTGCGGTCTTAGGCCATGTAAAAGCCGCCACCACGGTAATCGCGGTGACGGCCATCATAACAGGACTAATCAGACTCGTAATGCGCGAGCGTAGTCCTTGGAAAGTCCGTTCAGTTGGCTTCGACGCTTTCATCGGCATCGGTCTGGGCGTCGGACTGCTCATCCTGCTCGCCCTCGTGCCCGTCGGCATCGTCTGACGCGTCGTCGGCTATGGTCTCCAGCGTTTCGGAATACTGCTCGGCTTCCGAAACGTTTTTCTTGGTGCCGATCATGGACGCGACTATGGCCACAAGCGAGACGATGGCGGCTGCGAGAATCGGGCAGATCCAGAACACCCACAGCTGCTGCAGAGGCTCTTGGGAAAGGCCCTGATTCTGGGCGAAGATGGCGATGCCAGTGGCACGAGCCGGATTCAGAGCGGCGCCTGTTACCGGATAGGAGATTGCGGCGCCGACACCGTAGGCGAGACCCATGGCGATGGCATGGCTGGTATTGGTCTTTCCGGATTCACTGGCGGCGTTGAGCGCGGTGGCGACGATGATGATGCCCGCGACGAGTTCAACGGCGATGGCCAGAGTGATGCTGAAGGACACGCCATAGTTGCCGAGCGTGGCATAGGAGACGGAATTCTTGTCAAAACCGTTAATGACCGGCGTCAGCCAGATTTTCAGCGTTACCTGCTCGGATGTCGGCAGCAGGAAGCGGATGGCGGCGCCTGCGCCGATACCACCCAGCACCTGAGCGATAATATAGAGCACTCCGTCAAGCGCATGGGTTTTGCCGGACAGCATCGCCGCAACCGAGACCGCCGGATTGAACTGGGCGCCGGAAATCGTGCCGAATATCAGGGTGGCGGCGGCGTACACCAAACCTGTCAGCAGGGCGATGAACGCCATATTCACGCCGTAGATCGCGGAACCAAGCGTGCAAATCGAGTAGATGGCGAAGCAGATGATGAAGCTTCCCACCAGCTCCGCGCCTACGCGAAGGGCCAGTGGCTTGCTCTGTTCTTCCTCTGTTACGGACGTTGCTTCAACAGCAGTCATAGTCTTTCCTCTGTCATATAGTGGACAAGTTGCGGTTTTTATGAAAGCCGCCAAACGACTGCCATACTACCAGCAGTCCCTGTAAGTATTATCCGGCCACGTTGGGAGAACGATGCCAAACGCATATTCTCGCGCCGCCAAGGCGCACAATCATGACAATGAAGGCATTCGCCTGCAGAAACTTCTCGCTCAGGCGGGCTTCGGCTCGCGCCGTAAATGCGAGGAAATCATCACCGATGGTCGCGTTGAGATCGATGGCGAGCTGATTACCGAACTTGGCACCCGAGTCGATCCGAAACGTCAGGAGGTCCGTGTCGACGGTTCTCGCGTGCGCGTGAACCCGAACCATGTCACGCTTGCGTTGAACAAGCCAAAACGCGTGCTGAGCGCCATGGAGGATCCCAAGGGACGCTACACTTTGCGCGACATCGTCGGAGACAAGTACGAGCGTATTTTCCACATGGGCCGTCTGGATTATGATTCGGAAGGCTAATCCTCATGACGAACGACGGCGAACTGAGCCAGCACGTCATGCACCCCAAATATGAGGTCGAAAAGACCTACATCGCCACGCTGGAAGGACGCATCAGCGGTCAGGTGTGCCGCAGGCTCGTCACCACGGGCGTGAAGCTCGACGATGGGTGGATCAAACTCGACCGCTGCGCTATTCTCGACTCCAGCCGCGAAAGCACGTTGGTCAAGGTCGTGCTGCATTCGGGCAAGAACCGCATCGTGCGCCGTATTTTCGGCTCGATCGGTTTTCCCGTCAAGCGTCTGGTACGCACGCAGATCGGTCCGATCAAACTCGGCGACCTGAAAAGCGGCACGTATCGCGTGTTGTCGCAGGCTGAGGTCCGTTCTCTATCCAAGGCGGTGGGACTGTGATCCGTGTAGCTATTGATGGGCCTGCGGGCGTCGGCAAATCATCCACGTCCAAGGCACTGGCCAAATATTATGGTTTCGCATACCTCGACACAGGCGCGATGTACCGTGCCTGCGCCTGGTGGTGCATGCACAAAGGCATCGATTTGGATGCCGAAACCATCGATGAGCAGCTCGTCACCGAAACCGTCGGCGAATTCTTCACCGACAGCCATTTCGACATCAGCGTCGATCCGGACGATCCGAAGGTGTACGCCGATGGCGAGGACATCAGCGAGGCCATCCGTTCTTCCGAGGTCTCTTCGCACGTGTCCAAGGTGTCCAACATCATCCCCGTGCGTCACGTGTTGATCGCCGCGCAACGTGCCTACATCGCACGAGAGGCTTCGGTCGATTCCTTCTCCGAAGGCGCCGGTATTGTTGCTGAGGGCCGTGATATCACCACCGTCGTCGCTCCCGACGCCGAAGTGCGCATCCTGCTTACCGCGCGTGAAGAGGTCCGTCAGGCCCGACGTAGCGGACAGGCCGTCTCGGGTGTGGGTGCGGAGAATGTCGCGGCACGCGACAAGGCCGATTCGAAAGTCACCAACTTCACATCCGCCGCGGAAGGCGTGTTGACCGTCGACAACTCCGATCTCAACTTCGGCGAGACCCTTGACGTGCTCGTCCGTATCGTTGACGACGCCATCGAGGAACAGGAATACCGCCAGTACGTTTCCAACCTCGAAGGCTATGAGCTGGATGAAGGCGATGAGGAGCTGATCGATGGAACGGCGTTCTCTGGTGGCGAAAGCAAGAATGGTCCGAAACCGGTCGGCGTACTTGCCGTGGTCGGACGTCCGAACGTCGGCAAATCCACTCTGGTGAACCGTATTCTCGGCCGTCGCGCAGCCGTGGTGGAGGACACCCCCGGCGTGACTCGCGACCGTGTGAGCTACGACGCCGAATGGTGCGGCACCGATTTCAAACTGGTCGACACGGGCGGCTGGGAAGCCGACGTGGAAGGCATCGAATCCGCCATCGCATCCCAAGCGCAAATCGCCGTGCAGCTTGCCGATGCCGTGATTCTCGTGGTGGACGGTCTGGTCGGTCTCACCGACACGGACGAACGCATCGTCAAAATGCTCCGTGCCGCCGGCAAGCCGGTGACGCTTGCGGTGAACAAGGTCGATGATCGCGAAAGCGAATACCTGACCGCCGAATTCTGGAAGATGGGTCTGGGTGAGCCGTATGGCATTTCCGCCATGCACGGTCGTGGCATCGGCGAACTGCTTGACGCCGCACTCGACTCGTTGAAGAAAGCGGAAAGGACATCCGGCTTCCTTACGCCGTCGCATCTGCGCCGCGTGGCTCTGGTCGGACGTCCGAACGTCGGCAAATCCTCCCTGCTCAATCAGCTGGCCCACGAGGAACGCACCGTCGTCAACGATCTTGCGGGCACCACGCGAGATCCGGTCGATGAGGTCGTCACCGTCGATGGCGAGGATTGGCTGTTCATCGATACCGCAGGTATCAAACGTCGTCTGCACAAGCTGTCCGGCGCGGAATACTTCTCCTCGTTGCGTACGCAGGCCGCGATCGAACGTTCCGAGCTTGCCTTGGTGCTGTTCGATGCCTCCCAGCCGATTTCCGACCAAGACCTGAAGGTCATGAGCCAGGCCGTGGACGCGGGCCGTTGCATCGTGCTTGTGTTCAACAAGTGGGACCTGATGGACGAGTTCGACCGTCAGCGTATGGAACGCCTGTGGAAGACCGAGTTCAATCGCGTCACTTGGGCTCAGCGCGTCAATCTGTCGGCAAAGACCGGATGGCACACCAATCGTTTGGCCAATGCCATGCGTGGCGCCTTGGCATCATGGGACAAGCGCATCCCCACCGGCAAACTCAACGCGTTCCTTGGCAAGATCCAAGCTGCCCACCCGCATCCGCTGCGTGGCGGCAAGCAGCCGCGAATCCTGTTCGCGACGCAGGCGTCCACCAGACCGCCGCGCTTCGTGATCTTCGCCACCGGCTTCTTGGAGCATGGCTATCGCCGCTACATCGAACGGTGTCTGCGCGAGGAATTCGGCTTCGAAGGATCGCCGATTCAGATTTCGGTGAATGTCCGTGAGAAGAAGAAACGCAAGTAACCACCGGAACTGTTAGAAGATGGGCGTGCGCCTGGTTCAGACCATGGCGCACGCCCATCTGCCTTATTGAATCTGGATTATTGTCGGCTTTTGCTTTCCTTTACGCACAGCTTAGGCCGACAGCGTCAGAACAGAGGATGTTCATCCTGGTTGCGTGTTCTGAGATACCCCGTTATGGCTCTGCGCGCGAGCGAGCTTAATGAAATGCCGTCCTGCTTGGCCTTGGCCCGCGCCTTATGGCCTACGGCGTAGGGGAGTTTGATCTTCCATTCGTCACCAAGCTGTTTGCGCCCGTCGCTGTTCTTTGGCATGCGCCCGATGCCGACCGCGTCTGAACAGCCATCGGAATCGTCGGACAAGAGTGCCCTGCGGGTCAATTCGGTAAGCGTGATGCCATCATGCCGAGCGCGTTCGCGGGCTTCCAAGCCAAGCTCGCGGGGCAATCGAATCTTCCATTCATCTTCGGGAAGCGTTGAATCGAACACATGGGCGAATTCGTCGACGTCATCGAACTGTGGCTGCGTGTCGTTCTGCTGCAAACCGAATCACCTCTCTGAACCCATGCGTTAATCGCATTAAACGGCAAGAAACATGAAAAATATCGCAGGCTACATATTTGCATGCGCTCAAGACCGTCCTGACGTCCGGCTTCCGGCTCCGATAGATGCCATTCTGAGGGGCTGTATGCCGCAGTTCACTGCCCAAACCTGCCCAAACATAACGAAAAACCCGCCGTTTCGATGCCGTGGAAAACGGCGGAACGACGGGCTTTCTTGGTCGGACCAGCGGGATTTGAACCCGCGACCCCTTGACCCCCAGTCAAGTGCGCTACCAAACTGCGCTATGGTCCGAACGGTGCGAAAAGCACCGAATATGAAACATAGCATAATCTCTACGGTTTTTCAAACACATCGTGTCGGAAAGCGAGTCGCATCCATTCCGGAGAGTTTGGCTTCGGATATTTGAGGGTTTTCCGGCAATTGCTCCACCGGAAGTTCATGTTGGTTCTGTGTCTAAATGCCCCCGATTTTGGCGGAATGTCGTATTATGGCATAAGCGCATCGAATAACAACGCCCGTTCGAAAGGGAGAGACATTGACTGAGGACGTATTCGAATACTCTGCCGCGAAGATGCGGAAGCACGGAATGACCGACATGGCCATCGCCCAGTTCCGTCGTCTGTACGAGGTCTGGCGCAATGAGGAGGCCAGCAGTTGGATTCGTGAGGACGAGGTCGAACCGCTCGTCAGCGTTCCCAGCTTCCATGACGTGTATGAGACCATCAATCACGACAAGGCCGTTGACGCGTTCGCCAAAACGGCGTTCCTGAAGCTTAACGGCGGTCTTGGCACTTCGATGGGACTCGATTGCGCCAAGTCGCTGCTGCCGGTACGTCGCCACAAGGCACGGCAGATGCGTTTCATCGACATCATCATCGGACAGGTGTTGACCGCGCGGACCAGACTTGGCGTCGATCTGCCATTGACTCTGATGAACTCCTTCCGTACCTCCAAAGACACCATGAAGGTGCTGCAGACCAATAAGAAATTCCATCAGGAAGACATCCCGATGGAAATCATCCAGCATCAGGAGCCGAAGATCAGCGCGGAAACGGGAATGCCCGTCAGCTTCCCGGCCAATCCGGAACTCGAATGGTGCCCGCCGGGCCACGGCGACCTGTTCTCCACCATTTGGGAATCCGGTCTGCTTGACGCGCTTGAGGCGCAGGGGTTCAAATACCTTTTCATCTCCAATTCCGACAACCTGGGCGCGCGTCCCTCCCGTACGCTTGCGCAGCATTTCGAGAATACGGGCGCACCGTTCATGATCGAGGTCGCCAAACGCACCCCAGCCGATCGTAAGGGCGGCCACATCGTGCGAGACAAGGCCACGGGCCGTCTGATGCTGCGTGAGATGAGCCAGGTCCATCCAGACGACAAGGACGACGCGCAGAACATCGACAAGCATCCGTACTTCAACACGAACAGCATTTGGGTGCGTATCGATGCGCTGAAAGCGAAACTCGCATCCTATGACGGCGTGCTTCCCCTTCCGGTAATCCGCAATAAGAAGACGGTCGACCCGACCGATCCGACCAGCGAGCCGGTCATTCAGCTGGAGACCGCCATGGGAGCCGCGGTGTCGCTTTTCGATGGCGCGACCTGCGTATGCGTCGACCGTATGCGTTTCCTGCCGGTGAAGACCACTGACGATTTGTTCATCATGCGGTCCGACCGATTCCATCTGACGGACCAGTACGAGATGGAAGACGGCAACTACATCTTCCCCGACGTCCATTTGGACGCGCGCTATTACAAGAACATCCACGATTTCGATGCCCGTTTCCCATACGGTGTGCCTTCGCTCGCCGCGGCGAAATCCGTTAATATCGATGGCGATTGGACCTTCGGCAGGGATGTGATGCTGTTTAGCGACGCGCGACTGGAGGATCAAGGCGAACCAAGCTATGTGCCGAATGGCGAATATGTCGGCCCGCAGGGCGTGGAACCGGACGATTGGGTCTGATTTTGGACGGCCATGCAACACGAAAACGATGTTTTTTCGTGAAATAGGCACAAATCGCTTAAAAAACCTCTATCATAGAATGTTGTGTGCGGCTTACGAGGCCAAGCACTTAAAAAGAAACGTTAACGAGACGTGAGGACTAATGGCTGAGGGAAGTAACGGTAGGCGACGTTTTTCCGACAAATGGGGCAAGCATGAGCTTGATGTGTTGGCTGTGCTCTCCTCAGCCTTTCCGCAATGGCTTACCTCACGTCAGATCGCGCAACGTGTGAAGGCGTATGCCGATTCGTACGGAGAGCTCGCCGATCAAGCGGCGAAGGCCGCCTTCGCCAAGCAATTTCAGCGTGACCGCGCCAAGCTCGCCGCCATGGGCATCGCCATCGAATCAAGGCAGCCGGAATATTCCTCCAAGTCAGAAGGGCAGGATTTCGCTTCCTACCGTCTGCAGCTTGGCGATGAGCCGCGCGTGCGTCTGCTGTTCGGCGACGAGGATCTGCCGATTCTTGCCGCTGCGAATTACCTTGCGCGCTCCATGTCGATTTCCTCGGCTCCTGCGCACGAACCCCAGCACGCTTCCCGTACCGCGCCGCGCGTGCCGCAGACGCCGATTCCAGGACTTGGCTTGGATTCCATCGCGCCGGGTCTTGGCACGCAATCCATTCCCGACGAGCTGGTCAAAGTGGTCGATCAGCGGCGTTTCGCCGCCACTGTGGATGTTGATGGCGAGCATCTCAATGTCGCCTACGCCGACTCCGATGATCTGGCCATGTTCGTGCTGTCTCATCCGGGTGCGTCCATAGTGAGCCCTCAGGAGGCTGTCGACGCGTTCAACCGCCGGCTGCATGCGGCCACGCAGTTCGTGCCGGCCGATGAATCCACCGGCACCGACAGCTCCACCGTGGTGTCTCCGGAAATCAACCGCAACAGCACTGATGAGGATGATACCGAGGAAGGCAAGGGCCGTCCGAAGAAGAACTCCGCGTTCCAGACCGGTAGTGAGGTCGATCGGCGTCTTCGCCTGATGCTGTTCCTGTCCGCCCACATGGGTGAGGAATACTCTCTTGAAGAACTTGCGGAACGATTCATCGGCAGGCCGAAGTCCGATGACGAATTGAAGAAGTTCGTCAACATCATTCATAAGGACATCAACACGTTGACCACGGTGTCCGATGATGGCGAGATGGCCGGAAGCCAGTTCTTCGATATCGATTGGTCCTTGCTTGACGCGGAAGGCATCGTCTCCGCCACGAATTCGCTGGGGCTTGAACGCCTTGCCGGCATTTCCCAGCAGTACCTGAGCATGCTGACCGCATCGGTGAGCTATCTCGCCCACTCCTCTTTGCTTCCGGACAAGCTGCGTGAGCAGGCGGAATCGCTGTACAGCCGACTGCGCCAGCACGTCAAGCCTGGCGACATGCCGTGGCTGAGCCTGACCGGATACGAGATGGAACCAAGGAACTTCTCCATCGTCAAGAGCGCCATCTCCAAAGGCATGCTGCTCGACATGGAATATACGGACGGTGCGGGCCGTATACAGCGCAAGCTAGTGGCGCCAGACAAGATTTTTGTCGACGAAGGCGTTTACTACGTGGCGGTATGGACCGACGTGTCCAACGCGGCGCCCGCGGACAAGATGAAGTTCGTCAAGACGGATACGACCATCAACAAGGCTACTGGCAAGCCTCGTATCTGGCAGGTGCTTCGCATCTCCCGCATCGAGCATACGGAGCTGGTCGAACCCACTGAAAAAGTGGACATTCCGGACGTGCCCGCATCCGAACTGCGCAAGTGGAGTTTCGACAATGGCACACCTGCCGTGTTCATAACCAATCAGGACGACCTGTCGTTCATCGACAGCCTGTCGGGAGCCACCGTCGAGAAATGCGGCGAAGGCGAGAAGGTGCATCTGATTGTGTCTTCCGATTCCTGGTATGTCGCGTTCTGCATCGCGCACGCCCGTCATATTACTGCCGTCGCGCCGGAGACGTTGCGCACGATGATCATCGCCCGAGCACAGCATGAGCTGAGCGTCGGCGACCGAGAGAACGAAGACTGACGAGGGAGGCGCTATGCCTTGGTGGATTTGGCTGGTGCTCGTCCTGTTCATGCTGACGATGCTGGTCGGCGGCGGCGCATACGCATGCATCCGCGGATATCATGCGTTCAAAGATGCCATCAAAGTAGGCGGACGCATGTCCAAACGTTTCGAGGTCATGTCCGAGCCGTTGCCGCAACCAAAGGAGAACACGTCCCCGTTCTTCACACGTCCACTTGAGGACGCGGCCAATCGTTATATCGACGCTCATGCCGAAGTCGTCAGCCGCCGTGAGGAAAAGCGCGTCCGTCATGCCCGGCAGTGGGCGCAGTGGAAACATTCCAACGACTGATTCGAAAAGGAACCATGACTCATCATCGTCGACATGGCAATAACGACACCGGCACATACGATGCCGAGATGACCACAGCCCTATCTCCCGCGCAACGCTATGCGGCGTTCAAACAGACGCAGGCCAAACGCCAATCGGTCTCGTCTCGTTTCGCACGGTCCATGCCATTCGAATTGGACGATTTCCAAGTCAAAGCCAATGATGCGTTGGAAGCCGGCGACAATGTGCTCGTCGCCGCGCCTACCGGAGCCGGCAAGACGGTCGTGGCTGATTTCGCGATCTATCTGGCCCAAGAGCGTAACGTCAAAGCGTTCTACACCACGCCAATCAAAGCGTTGAGCAATCAGAAATACCATGATCTGGTCGAAACGTACGGGCCGGACAGAGTCGGCCTGCTTACCGGCGACACGTCCATCAACTCCGAAGCCGACATCGTGGTCATGACCACCGAGGTCCTGCGCAACATGCTCTACGAGCATTCCATGACGCTTGACGCCTTGCGTTACGTGATTCTTGACGAGGTGCACTATCTCGCCGACCGTTTCCGCGGGCCGGTGTGGGAGGAAGTGATCATCCACCTGCCCCAAAGCGTGAGAATCATCGGCCTGTCCGCAACCGTGTCGAATGTCGAGGACTTCTCCAAATGGATTGAATCGGTCCGTGGCGACACCACGCTGGTGGTGTCCGAAAAACGGCCCGTGCCGTTGGAACAGCATGTGCTTGTTCAGGCGGACGACCACACCGAACCGGAACTCATCGACCTGTATCGACGTGATAAAGACGGCAATCAGACAGACAAGCTCAACGCCCAGCTGGTGAGCAGGCTCGATCAGCTCGACCGCAAGGCCGCGAAACGTAGGGGAGAGCAGCGCCCCGACAGACGAAAGGGCGGCAAGGGCGGCAAATGGAACGACCATTCCCGCAGACCCGAACGCCATACGCCACGTCGTTGGGCCGTGATTGATGAATTGAATTTCCTCGGCATCCTGCCGGGCATCTATTTCATCTTCTCCCGCAACGGATGCGATCAGGCCGTCGAACAATGCATCAACGCCGGACTCGAACTCACCACCGATGACGAGGTGCGTCGCATCCGCCGTATCGTCGATGAGATGGTCGAAGGCCAACTCAGTCAAGAGGATTTGAAGGCTTTGCATTTCTCGCAGTTCCGCTTCGCCTTGGAGGAAGGATTCGCGCCGCATCATGCTGGCATGGTGGCGCTCTTCCGCCAAATTGTCGAACGACTGTTCGAAGAGGGGCTGGTGAAGGTCGTCTTCGCCACGGAAACACTTGCCTTGGGCATCAACATGCCGGCACGGTGCGTGGTGGTGGAAAAACTTGAGAAATTCGATGGGACCGGGCATGTCGGATTGACGCCAGGGGAGTTCACCCAGCTTACCGGACGCGCTGGCCGACGTGGCATCGACACCATCGGCCATGCGGTGGTTGTGGACCATCATGGCTTCATTCCCGCCACTGCCGCCGCGCTGTCCAGCAAGCGCGTGTACCCGCTGCACTCCAGTTTCAAACCGACGTTCAACATGGCCGTCAACCTGCTTAATTCCAGCGATTACGAGACCGCTCGCATCACGCTTGACCATTCCTTCGCGCAATGGGAGGCCAACGAATCCGCCTGGCAGCTTGAAGCGCAGATGGATACGTTGCGCAAAGCGTTGGACGGATACGAACGGGCGTTCGATTGTGAGTTCGGCGACTTCAAGGAGTTCATGCGGCTGCGCATGCGCTTGAGCGACTTGGAAAAGAACGAACGACGCAAACTCAAGCACGAGGTGTTCCGCACGCAGAAGGCGCGAAGCGAAGCGTTCAAAGACCTTGACAGGCGTATCGCGGAGCTTCGCGAAAAAGACAGGGACCATCCCTGCCGCAAATGCCCCGATATTCAGAAGCATCTCAAATGGGGGCATCGGTGGGCGCGTGAAATGCGTGAATTGGAACGTGTGCAGCACCGCTACGATTCACGCACCGGCTCCGTGGCACGTCAATTCGACCGCATCTGCAATGTGCTGAACGAGCTCGGATACCTCGATCGGCTTGATGAAGGCGCAAAAGAACATATCGATTACCGGCTTACCGAACGTGGACAGCTGTTGCGGCACTTGTACAGCGAGCTTGATTTGGTGCTTGCCCAGGCGATCGATGATGGCGCGTTCGACGGACTCGATGCGACGGAGCTGGCCAGCGCCGTCATGTCGTTGATTTACGAGCCACGCAGAGGCAGCGGGGGAGAGCCGCGCCATTATCCCGGAGGAATGCAGGGGAACGTCGCCGTCTGTGCGGCGCAGCTCAAAGGCGTGCACGCGTCGATTGCCATGCTGTGTGAGGACTATGCCCTCGACGAGCCGCGCCAACTTGATTTCGGCATCACCGATGTCGTCTACGAATGGGCTCAGGGCGAAAGCCTGTCGCGTGTGCTGTACGGCACCGATTTGACCGGCGGCGATTTCGTACGCGGATGCAAACGTCTCGCCGACGTGTTGCAGCAGATCGCCGTGGCCGGACCATACCTGGGTAAACGCGCCGAAACGCTCGCTCCGATCGCGAAACAGGCGTACGAGAACGTCAACCGTGGCATCGTCGCCTATTCAGGTGTCGACTGAGCATGTGCGCAATCGGGAGATCGGTTTTCGCGGACGCCGGGAATAAGTGACACGTCCGAAGTGTTTTGTAGCTTAGAGTAAGCAGATAATCAAGGAGGCAAAAGCAATATGGCGGAACGTAGCCTGCGAGGCATGAGCATCGGTGCAAAGTCGCTTGAATCCGATGACAATGTGGATTTTGCGGCGCGAACCGACGTCGCATACGTGTGTCCGAAAGGCCATCGTACGATTCTGCCGTTCGCTGAGGGCGCAGAATTCCCAGATGAGTGGGAGTGCCGCTGCGGCGCCGTCGCGCACCGTGAAGGAGACAATGACGACGAGGCTGATGAAATCGCCAAGCCGACACGCACGCACTGGGACATGCTCATGGAACGTCGTACCGAAGACGAACTGAAGGCTTTGCTGGAGAAGCGTCTGCAAATGCATCGTGACGGATGGTTCCCGGACTACGAGTGACCTGCAGTTGAACGACACTTGAACGAATGCCCGGTCATTGAGACCGGGCATAATTGTTTCTGTCATCAATTCTTATAGCACACAGCCAAGGGGAGAATCAGATCCATGTCCGAACATCCGAAGAAAGTCGTTCTGCTTGACCTCGATGGCACACTGACGAAATCCGATCCAGGAATCATTGGCTGCGTTGTCAAGGCGTTCGAAGAGATGGGATATCCGGTGCCGGACGATGCCGAATTGCATCGTTTCATTGGACCGGCCATCAGCGAATCGATGCAACGCAACGGCATTCCGGATGACAAGCTTGACGAAGGCGTGAGGATTTACCGCAAGTATTACGCCGACGAGGCCGTGTTCGACGACCCGAACAATCCCGGACAGAAAGTCCCCGGCCGCCTGAACAACACGATTTACCAAGGTATTCCGGAGCAGCTCGCCAAACTGCGTGCCGACGGATACTATCTGGCGATTGCCAGCTGCAAGCCGCAATACCAATGCATTCCGATTTGCGAGCATTTCCACTTGGACACCATGGTCGACGGCATCTACGGTGCCAGCGAGGACAATTCCCGTCTTGACAAGGACCAAGTGATCCGTTGGGCTTTCCAGCACATCGATTTCGACGAGAACGCAGGAGACAAGGCACTGATGGTCGGCGACCGTTGGACCGATGCCGACGGCGCCAAGGCGTGCGGTTTGGACTGCCTCGGCTGTGGCTGGGGCTATGCGGAGCCCGGAGAGCTCAAAGCCCATGGCGCATACCGTATTCTGGATTCGGTAGATGAACTCGCGCAGGCCGTCGAGGAGTATTTCGCCTGAGTCCGTAAACGGAAACGCTGTAGGCCAGTTACGTGGTTGCTGTCGCAATATCGTGGCAGCAACCACGTTTTTATTTATTGAGTGACGGAGGCCGTTATGTCAGAACCGCGTGTTTGACGCTTCCTTAAGCCTGGAAAAACGTCATTCCTGAAAAGCCGATAATGTACGTTATGTCAGAAACAATGAAAACGCCAGGCTCCTAGACTTCCTGGCGCGATACGGCTACACCGTCCCTCTCCTTGTCGCGCTGTGCAAGGAATACTACAAAGGCATGAAGGGATGCCGCAGCCTGTACTGGTCGCGTGTCCGCGGCCGCAAAATCTCACTGCGTGAGTTCCTGGACATCAAGGACGAGAAAACCGACGAGGAACTCGCGCAGGAAACCTATACGGATCCGAAATCCCACGTGCTCACAATTTGGGACTGGAAAAAATGCATCGCACGGCGTCCCATGCTCCCTGTGCGGCTGCTCAACTACTGCGATTCTGTCAAGGGCGATCCCGAACTTTGTCGCCGATGGTGCATCGAACATCGAATAATCATTACTCCCCCGAATCTTCGACAACACAAAGGGGGTATTTACTAGTTTCTCTTCTCGGTTGTTCCTGGTCTTTAATTTTCGTTTTGTTTTGTGAGGTCATAATGTCTTTGGATCTTGTCTATCTCCGCGGCTCCTGGTGGCTCGACACGCAGCATGCCGCGGCCATGCTCAACGTCTCTCCTGATTCGCTCAAACGCCATCATTCCACCGTCTTCGCGCACATCGATTTTCTAGTCTGGCATCGCGTCCTCCTCTTCTCTCTCGATGACGTGTCCAGGGTCTCGGCAGAACGTTTGGCGAAGATCGCGTGCCGTATCTCATGATTTTTATCCGTTCGGCGTGTTGCACTTGATGAATATATCCGAACGGGTATAATAATTATCCGAATGGATAGAAAAGGAGCCTGAAATGCTGAACCGCGATACCGAAGAATATATGTCCCGCTTGCGCAAGACTGCTCCCGACGCAGATCCGATGTGGTGGTTCGACTGTGACACATGCGGCAGAAGGTCTGTCGCCGGCTGGTCGATCCGGTATGCGTTCCGCGAAGCGGCCGAGGCCGGATGGATGATCGACGATGACGGGCACGCCACCTGCCCCGCCTGCCGCGCCTTGAACGACTGAAAAAACGCCGGTGGCCCCGGTCGCCGGCTTTCCTGAAAGGAACTGCAATGATCCGCACATTCCGCACGTCCGAAACCCTCGGCCGTGAACACCGTTGCATCCTCGCTCTCCCGCTTCATGCGCTGATTTTTCCGGCTCCCCGCCCCGCCTCGGCGGGGTTTTCCGTGTTAGAATCGTCTTTTGTTATCCGTTCGGTTCATGTTGATTGGCTTTGATATGACTACTTTGCAGCAATTGCGACTCGACCGCGGTCTCACCCTCGCGCAACTCGCGGACTTGTCCGGCCTGTCCCTCGGACGCATCGGAAACTGGGAATCATACGCACGCGACCCACGGCCGAAAACCGCACGCGACCCGCTGCTCATGTCCATGCAATCCGCGCTACGTCTTTCGTCCGCGCTCGACGTCTCGCTCGACACGCTCGCGCAATGCCTGGCCGAATCGTCCCCGCACGATGACTCGACACCTGCGGAGAATAGCAAGTAAACCGCGCTTGCGCGGTTTGCGCGGTAGTCGTTTGGCCGACATTTTCAAAATGTCGGCGGGGGTTCGGGGCGACGCCCCGAATGAAACAGAATGAAACGTTTTTCTGCAAAACAGAGCGGTTTTGCTGAAAAATGAAAATAAGCCCCGAACAGTGACAGAAAACCGTGCATGTGGCGGGGATAAACGCGGAAAACCGCGCGACACGCTGGCCATGATCGGGGCATGACATTGAATCCCGCGGATGATTCCATGGTTGTTGTCCGAAAGGACACACAGTTTAATTTTGGTTTCAACAATGTGAGGTTCAAATGGCTAACGTACCAGAGGCCGGAATGAGGATTGACGGCCAGGTCCTGCGCGTCAGCATCGACCATGATGACAAGGGCAATACTTACGGCACTGTCCAGGTGTCCAACGATGACGGTATTTCGGACGTGAGTTTCAACGCTGACGCCACGCGCGACATGCACGTCGCCACGCTTGCGCCCGGAACGCCCGTTGCCTGGGTGGTCCGCCCCTATGTCGTGTTCGGTACTTCCAAGCGATCCGGCAACGCTTACGGTTTCCTGAAACTGAACTTTCTGCGTGACCAGTTGAGCGGCCTGGGCGCTTCGCTTGACAACTGAACAACTGATTCCATGACGGAATTCACGTTGTCCCCCGCCGATTGGAACTTGGTTGGCACTTTCATGCTGCTTGTCCTGTTCTCTCTCGGCTGGCTGATTTTCAACGGCAAATGATTTTGTGAGGTTTTCATGCAAGGGCTTGTTATTGTTTCCGTCTGGGTCATGACCCTGGCGATGCTCGAAGCCCTTGTCCGACTCTTGCAGCGGATTCTAGGCGCGGCGTCCAGATGATTGATAATCCTTCTTTCCTCCTGCTCGCCTGGCTCTTCGGTCTCCTCTGCGGATGGATACGCAACATCTTCATCGGAAGGGGGTGAAAAAATGAACGGACTCGTTACCCTGGCTGACGGCGTGGCTTCTGTGGATCTCGGCACGACTTTCACGGACATGCTCGGCTCTCTCACATCTAGCTTCAACGGCGCTGTCCCGGCCGTTGCTGGTGTGGCTGGCGGCATCGTCGCGGTCATGATCGGCATCCCGCTGGTCATGCGCCTGTTCCACCGCATCGTTGGCTGATTTCCGGCCAACGTCCCGCCCCCTGGCCGTCTCTCTTTGTCGGTTCGGGGGCTTTTCCTTCCCTTGATGAGGTTTTTCTATGCGTGCTTGTGCTTATCGTCGATACGTCCTCTCCCCCATCGTATGCGTGTGCGCGGTCTGCTGCACGCTCCTGCTTTGCATCTGTCCCGTTGCCCAGGCCGATGACCTCCCCGGCTGGTTCAAAAGCTACTACCAATACGATTACGACGTTGGTGCTCATGCGTCGAATTCCAGCAATCTCACTAAATCCGACTGGTGGGATCCGAAACTCATGGATTCCACTTACATGGCCGAAATCCTTAATTCGGATCCCAAACCGGCACCGAAGGGGATGCCGTTGGGCGAAGCCGTCCGCAACGGCTTCACGACTTTCACCGATGGCGCTGGAAATGTTCAGCAGATCGCGGACGTGCAAAAGGACCTTGCACAAGTCGTCCTGGATAGCGATGATTACAAGCATTGGGCTATCACGGTCGCAGAAGGCAAAAGCAGCACCGACCGACAAAGGGAAATGGCCAGGTTCCGCAAAGCGAACACGCGCATCAGTGCGACTTCCTCGCAGTTGAAAAAGGCGCAGACGGTCACGAAGGCCAGCAACGCGTCGAACATCGCCACGGCCACCGTGAACAAAAGCGACCGGAAGGTCGCCCAGTCCATCACGAAGAAACTTACAACGAAGTTCGGCGCCAAAACGGCCGCGAAAATCGCGCCTGGCGCCATCTCCACGGTCGCGAAAAAAGCCGGCGGACTGATCTTGAAGGGCACCAACGCGGCCGGTGACGTGCTCATGGCCGGACAATTCGGCGTGTTCGTCGGCAACGGCTTCGTCGGACTGTTCAACATCGACCGGACAGCCGAATGCCAGACCGTCACGAACAACGTCGCCCGTTTCGTTCTCGGCATCGACCAGGCATGTTCCAGATTCAAAGTCAACACGTCCGTTGGCAACATCAGTTTCGACTGGTCCGATTCCAACTGGATCACCTTCGACGGCCAACTTGTCGGCCGCCTGACCGGACTACATTACACTGACGACTATCTCGGCATCGATTGGGAAGAATATCCTGGCGACCGGTATGGTCTTAGTAGTTTCTCTTTCAAAGTCTTGAAACCCGTTTCCGACTTCAGATATCTTGATTTTTCGACTTTTCACGATAATGCTCTTCGCCCGTATTCCGACGGTGCTTATTACTGTTATTCAGGCTCGGATTTGCCCGACGATATCAAGTACAAGGCATCCACTTGCTTGGCCGCATTGGCCGGCGGTGCGCAAATCGTCAGCTCCGTCGATGGCTCCACTGATCGCATCGGGTTTTTGGATCACAAAACTAAACAGTCGGTCGATTCATGGCTCGATGCCGATTTACAGAAAGGCAAGGTGCCAAAAGCCAAAACCAAAGTCGAAGTGCAAGACTCCGACGGCAAAACCTACACCGCCGAAGGCGATTACCGCAACCAGGACGGCAACATCGACATCCCTTCCGTCCCGCTCCCCGAAGGTGTCACCCCGACCAATGTCAGAATCACGGATACATCCGAAGACGGTGAGTCGAAAGTCATTGGTGATTACAAAGTAGACCAGCCCGACCATACTAACGGCACGCTCGACCTGATTGACACCAGAATCAACAAAAGCTGCTATGACTCCTCCGCCGCTTGCGCCGCATGGCCCCAAGAAGTCCAGAAAGCCACCGGCAACACTGTCACCCTGGACAACAAGGACACCACCAAAACAAAGCCCGACATGCCCTACAAATGCGTCTGGCAATCCGATGACGGAACCAGCACCGAAATCGCCATTGGCGAATGCACCGTTTTGTCGAACTCCTTCACCGCATCGAACCAGCATGAAGGCACCACCGGCAGCGATCCTTCCAACGGCGAACAGATCCACGATCCTGTGGATGATCCCAAACCATCCGACAAAGTGGATTACGCGCAATGTGTTGCCACCGACGTTTCCTGGAATCCCGTCAGTTGGGTCTTCGTCCCCGTCAAATGTGCACTGCAATGGGCTTTCCATCCCAGCCAGGACAACGCCGAAACCCAAATGCTGAAAGTGCAGCAAAAAGCCGGGAACAGCGGCATCGACCAACTGCCCAAGGCATTCAACGCGTCCTCGGCGCATTGCAGAACAGTTTCGGCCAACACTGTCAAGGACCTGAAATGCATTTGAATGCTTTCGGCCATGACCTTATACCGTCTTCGCATCCGTTCAGCGTTTGCGATGGCACTGGATTGGAGAAATTGCCGACATTCAGCCGCGCGGCCTTCATCGTCCTTTCCTGCGCGGTCTGCTACGTCACGCTCCGAAAATGGTTGTCCGCCATGTTCGGTTTCGGCATCGGCAACAGCGAAACGGCGGGCGAGAAATGATAACCGACGCGATCATAAACCTGTTCTGCTGGATAGGCGGCGTTCTCGCCGGGCTTTTCGGCTTCACCGTCCCGACATGGCTGGTCTCCTGCGCCGGATCCCTCGGCTATATCCTTTCCGTCATTGACTGTTATGATATTTGGATCCCGTTCGATACGCTCGCGGCCTTCGCTTTCGGCCTGTTCACAACCTGGCTGGCGTTCCTGACCACGCACATAGTTCAGAAGTTTCTTGGCGCTGTACTCACGCCAGGCGGATTATAAACGTTTTAGGAAAAACATATGCAACGCTTACATTTACCGCATCTCACACGTTTCCAATGGCTCGCTTTCGCCCTGCTCCTTGTCGATGTGGGCCTTTACGTCTTTCACATCGATTTCACCGGCTGGGCTTCTCTCCTGGTGTATTGGCCCCCGCTCCTGGTTGCCTGTTTCCTGCTGATTCCAAAAAGTTTTTTCAAGAAAGGCTGACATGTCACAGAATCTAAACGTTGCGTCTGAATCCGATACAACACTTATAATCCCTCCCGTTGCGGCTCCGTCGCCTGCTGGCAGCGCATCCGGCGCGGGCGCTGCCGATGACGCGGAGAGCCGCAAGCCTGCGGCGGCGCGTCACCGGCAAGCCCCCGCCGAATCGCCCCTAGCGCACGACAAACCGCACGGAAGGCCTTTGAGGGTGCAGTATCCGATAGCCGCATATGTCGGCGTCAACGGCAGCGGTAAAACGTTGCTTATGGTCCACGACACGCTCCCCTCCCTCGTCCAGGGGCGTGACATTTACACCACCGTTCCGTTGCATCTGCCCGATGATTCGATACCCGGCAACGTCCACATCCTGCACGACTGGTCGCAGGTCCTCAACGCGCAGCACGCCGATATCCTCCTTGACGAGGTCAGCGCCATAGCGTCGGCCAGGGAAACCGAAGCATTGCCCCCGCAGATCGCGACTCTGTTGCAGCAATTGCGCAAACGCGATCTGCTGCTCCGATGGACGGCACCGAACTGGATGCGCGCCGATCGCATCCTCCGCGAGACAACCAGGCTCATAACCATCTGCCGCGGCATGTTCCCGCGCAAGGTGGACGGTGCGCAATGGAAAAGCAGCAGCTTCTTTCGTTTCATCTCATATGACGCGGCTGATTACACCGACTTTTCCAGTCTCAACAGCACCCGCAGAGCCTTGAAGCCATTGCAGACTAATTTCATGCGCCTGTCCAAGTGTTGCGCCAAAGACTGCTACGACACTTACGATTCCGTCTCGACTATCGGCACCGTGCTTATGTCCGGCCGCTGCGCGGTCTGCGGCGGGCGACGTCGCGTGCCAGATTGCACTTGTGCCGATTATAAGGCGCTCATGCACCGTAAATGACGGATATAATCTAACTATGTCTATGTCGCCATGTTTCAACGTCGAGGATATCGACGATCCCGCGTGCTTCTTCCTTCCCTCCGTTCTCCATCACTCCGTTGACGGCTGGTATTGGAAATGTCGGCTCTGTAGTTCGATAAACGGATTCCTTCCGAATCCGTTCACTCTTCCGATCGAGGCCTTCCACAACGATGATCCGCTCGTCTCATGCTCCCGCTGTCACGCGTTCGCGCAAATCACATTCCCCGAATGTGGTATATTATAGTTTCGGATAATAAAAAAGTCCTGGACTGTATTCGCCTTAGCCCAGGACGGAAACCAAATAAATTGTGAGGTTCAAATGGTCTCGACCGATATTTTATCACATGGTCGTTCCCGAACAGCTGGCGGCGTAGCCGCCCTTGAAAGCTGTACGGGAAGTGCCGCCATCGTCCGGCCACGGAAACACTTGAACAAGACTACGAAGGCCGAGATGCTGCGTGAATTCCGTGAGTACCGTTGGGCCGCTCGCATCACCGTCCGCCGCGTTCTTCGCGGCACGCGCGTGAGCTTCTGCGGTAATCCCGTTTCCGATGTTGTCGGCCAGGGATTGTATTACGACGGCGAGCATCTATCCCGCTTCTCCGGTCTGGCCGCCTGCGGTAACGTCTGCTGCTGCCCCGTCTGCAACTACAAGATCATGAGCTACCGGCAAAAACAGATTAGCCAGGCCTTGCACGTCTGCAAGGAACGCAAGTACGGCGTTGTTTTCGCAACACTCACCCTACGCCACAAAAAAGGCGAGAAACTCGAAATCGTCCGCAAGAAACTTCTTGAGATCTGGCGCAACGTCAACAAGCAACGCGCCTTTGTCAAACTCCTGGATGAATTCGGCGAAATCGGTTTCATTCGCGCCCAGGAAGTAACCGAATCCAACGTCAACGGCTGGCATCCGCATTTGCACTCTTTCTTTATTTTCGATCATGAGTTGACCGTCAAGCAGGTGAACGAATTCGGCGCACGTTTCGCGGATCTCTGGCTCAAAACCGTAGACCGATTGAACAAGAAACGTTCCCGCGCTGGCCTGGATCCCGATTACGCGTCTCCTTTTGTCGATGCCATCGGCCGACCGCTCGCGGCACACCAGGTTTTCAAACGCGTCGGCTTGTCCGAATCGTCCGTTGCGAAGTATTCTTCCTATTGCACCACGCGTAAATCCGTCGCTTTGCCTGGCGAGGATGTTATTTCGCGCATGTCGCACGAATTGGCCGATTCCGGCACTAAAATAGGCAAGGTAAAGACACACAACGACGGCACTCAAGCATTGCACCTCAACTATTTTGATATGATTGAAATCTTGCGGCGAATCGGCTATACAGGCGCAAAAAATACCGATAACGCCGGTTATGTCAGATTTCTATTTGACGGCCTGATTGAGCTTCCGCTCCATCTCGCTGTGCATGCCGTTTCGGGCCTGAAGATACATGAAAACAAGTTCCGCTGCGATCAGCATGACCATCACCGCAGCCGACGGCCATCCGACATGTTCGTAGAAACGCCGGAACTTCGCCGAGAAATCCGACCTGAACATCGCATATACCGGATATGGCAACGCGCCAATGACCAATGAGGTGAAATGCAGCGCGATGATCGACCAACGCACCGGATGCACATCGCGGTGTTTTTTGGAAAACAGATTGCCTCGAATCGCAGTAATCGAACAAATGTTCACTGCGATGACGGCGGCTATGATCCACAACAGTGCCGGCAGAATATCAAGCATGCGCTACTCCCCTGCGGGTTATATCGTTCGAATGTTCCGGGCTGAATCGTACCAATTGTATGCGATCAGGCTGCTGCGCGGGATTTGCGCCGCGATTCCAGCTTCTTTCTCATACGTATCGCGGCAATGTCGTCGATTGGCCTATTGGTGTCTGTCGATGCCGGCGTCTTCGTCAAATCGACATATTCCTCATGTTCTAGAGCCTCTTTGATCTGATGCCATAGCGATCCGACGGACACCCCGAACACAGCTCTGCCGCTTTGTAGCAGAGCCACCATCTGTTCGCTGTCCGTGCACTCATGCACATTCTGCCCATCGCACATGATGGTGATGCCGGCCAACTGTTCGGGCGTGCGCTGCGCGAGGAAGCCGATGGCGGTGGTCACGTTCTGCAGATTGATTCCGGCATCCAGCAATCTTTTGGAAACGGCAAGAATCACCACATCTTTGAACGAATACAATCTGCGTGAGCCGGATCCGTGCGACGGGGTGATGGATGGTTCCACTATTTGTTTACGCGCCCAATAGTCAAGCTGGCGGTACGTGATACCCGCCACTTTTGACGCGACCGTACCACGATAGCCCCGTGTGACGGGCTGCGCGTCCGCGGAGGGGAACAACTCCCCCTGCACCGCGTGCGACACGTGCAGATGCAACCGCATTGTTGGTTCTGCCTCGCCGTCCATTGTCTTCTCCTACACGCCATAAAACAATCGCCTATGAGCTTCCATTCGGAACCCATAGGCGATTGAAGGAAAACCGTTACTCACAGTTTATCCCGCATCGGGCGTTTCATTAGGCAATGACGGCCTTGTTGGTGAAATATACGAGTCGGAACTTGCCCAGAATGATTTCGTCGCCGTTCTTCAGTTCCTGGCTATCCACTCGTTGACGGTTCACGTATGTGCCGTTCAGGCTGCCGGCGTCAATCACCGAATAATTTCCGTTAATCCTGCGGAACACCGCGTGCGTGCGGGAGACGGTGGAATCGTCCAGCAGGATGTCGGAACTCGGGTCGCGTCCCACGGTGATCTCGTCCTCGTCGAGGAGATAACGCGAGCCGGACACCGCTCCCCTGGTGGAAATCAGGAGCGCCGTGCCGTCGGCCAGACGCATGATCGTATTGAGGTCCTCCTTCGTCAGAGGACGGTCTCCGGTGGAAGTAACCGGTACAGTGATAGCAGGAAGACCAATGATGGTTGTTTCGCCTGCGCTTGGAATCGGATCAGTCATAGCTGTCATTCTACCCTCTCCCCTTGCAATTGGCCGGTATTGTGGCCGGCATGGTCACGAATCATACACTGTGAACGGTATTTACCGTTCGTTCTTGTCGATGATGGATACGAATTCGTCCTTCGGCAGCATGTCATCGTAGCTGCGCCAGCGTCGTTCCAGTTCGCGGTTCGCCTCATCGTGTTGTTTCTGCCCCAGCTCGGCGTACGCTTTCAATTCGTTGGGGCCCATATCCTTAACCGGTTGGTTGAGGTTCAATTGTCTCTCGTTCACAATAGGCAATTGTAGCCGCTTGCCGGGGAACAAAAAGCCTGGAACGCTTTTAATCGCGTTCCAGGCTTTTTTAAGAAGGATTCAGTGTGTGGTGTCCAAATCAGCGGCGGGTGTCGATGATCTCCTGCAGAGCGCCGTTGACGGAAGAGGAGCCGGCAGCCGAAGACAGAGCGTTGATGCCGCTGACTTCGAAGCCACGCATGATTGCGGAGAAGATCTTGTTCTTGTTCATGATGTTTCCTTTTCTTGCTGGTGTGCTGTGACGCACCTTGCGTCTTGTTTGTTTTCTTTTTTGTTTACGATACTCATTTTAGAAATGCGTTTGGCAAAAGTCATGCTTCTCTCGTTTGATTCTTTGTATTTTCATCGGCAATTCTTGTGTAATGTGGTGAATCGTTTTTCGTCGATCGCTGTTTTTGCCGGCGCGTCGATGCTTGCATTCTTATTTGACGAAGTAGCGTGAAAAGGAATGGAAAAAAAGCCCGGCAAAACCGAGCTGTGATAACGGTGGGTGATATAGGAATCGAACCTATGACCCCTTCCGTGTGAAGGAAGTGCGCTAGCCGCTGCGCCAATCACCCAGTCTTAATTTGTACGGAGCAATGCTCCAGTGGGCGATACAAGATTCGAACTTGTGACCCCTTCCGTGTCAGGGAAGTGCGCTACCTCTGCGCCAACCGCCCGGGTCATGTCAACATGCGAAAACTAATCTCACATGATGCGAGGTGGGTACGAGAGTCGAACTCGTCTATACGGCTTTGCAGGCCGCTGCCTAACCGCTTGGCTAACCCACCATAAAGGTCGATAATCAATCGGAACCTTAGAGCGGACAACGGGACTCGAACCCGCGGTCTCAACCTTGGCAAGGTTGCGCTTTACCAACTAAGCTATGTCCGCATGTCTCCAGCAGATTCACTGCGTGAGCACGAGTATTTACTATAACCACATTCGTGTAATTTGCAAGTCAGCGTGTCGCGGTTTGGTTTATTCGTATTCACCGATGGCTGAAGCGCGTGTCACACCACCCGTTTTCGGTATACATTAAAAGCATGTGTGAGGAGAGCGCAATGCCCAAGACGATACTTATCGCCGCATTCGAAGGATGGAACGATGCAAGCCAAGCGGCCACGAACGTCGTCCGTCATTTGGTGTCCCGGTATGAGTCGCAGGAAGTGCGCCATATTGACAACGAAGGTTTCTACGACTATCAGGTGGCCCGGCCCATGATCTGCTCCGTGCAGGGGCGTAAGCGCATCATCTGGCCGCAAACGACTTTCTATGACATTGCCGTCTCCCCCATGCTGCACCTGCTTGCGCAGATCGCACCCGAACCCAATTACCGGTGGGAGGAATACTGCAGGCAGACGCTACGTGTCGCAGAAGACTATGACGTAAGTGATGTCATCACGCTTGGCTCCATGTTCGATGAATGCCCGCACACACGGCCATTGCCGCTTGACATCTCCAAAAGCGGCTGCGAATGCGAATCCGACAGGGAATACAACGGTCCGGTGGGCATCCCCAACATCCTTGACGCCTTCGCCGCCGAAGCGGGCTTTCCGACAACATCCATATGGGTATCCGTACCGCATTACTGTGCCAATACCGAATGCATGCAAGGCACTTTGGAGCTGCTGCGCGCCTTGTCTTTAATAATCGAGTATCCGCTTATTGAAGGAGATTTGACCAGAAAGGCCATGCAATGGCGTTCCGACGCCGATGGATTGGTGTCAGACATGCATGCCGGCGACTATTTGGCTCGTCTGGAACATGATTACGATTTGGACGCGAGAGCGAAGCGAATCGCCTCGAATGGCATGCCTGCCTGCGAGGAACTGCTTCGTGAGGCCGAATCACTTCTACGCAACGGCGTCTGAGTCGTTCCCCTCCAGGAGGAGGTCGCAGACGAAAAAAATCCCGGCCACCTTACGGATGGCCGGGATTCGCTTTATTTACGCCGAATCACGCTTACGCGGCGGCAACGACTTCCGTCGGGTGCAGCACGCCGCAGATCAGCAGCAGAGCCACGACAACGGCCAGCGCGATGCGGTAGATGGCGAACGCCTTGTACGAGAAGGTGGACACGAACTTCAGGAAGCCGATGATCACCACATAGCCGACCACGAACGCCACGATGGTGGCCGCGATGGTCGCACCCCAGCCCGGGAACATTCCCGCATTGCCTGCGGCCACATCCTTGACCGCGGAAACGGCTTCGAGGATGCCCGCGCCGAACACGGCCGGAATGGCCATCAGGAAGCTCACGCGCACTGCAGCCTCACGGGTATAACCCATCGCACGGCCGAAGGTGATGGTGCCGCCGGAACGGGAAACGCCAGGAATCAGCGCCAGCATCTGACCGATGCCGAAGATCAGCGCATCCTTCCAGGTCATCTCATCCATGGTCTTGACCTGCTTGGCGCGGGCGTCGACCACCCACAGCAGAATACCGAAGATAATCAGCACGGTAACGGTGATCCACAGATTACGCAGCGTGCTTTCGATGGCGTCCTTGAACAACAGACCGGCAATCAGAATCGGCAGCGTGCCGATGATGATGAACCAACCCATCTGCGTGTCGCGGTTATGCGCGCCCATACGGCTCTTGAAGTCCTTGCCCTCCTTGCCGAACAAGGAGCCGAACCACGCGCCGAGAATGCGGATGATGTCATGACGGAAATACAGGATCACGGCAAGCTCGGTGCCGATCTGGATGATGGCGGTGAACGCGGCACCCGGATCGGAGCCCAGCATCAAATCGCCGATGATACGGATATGGGCGCTGGAAGAGACCGGCAAGTATTCGGTCAACGCCTGCACCAGGCCAAGGAAAATCGCTTGGAAGAAATTCATGAACCCTCTTTATGTTCGTAGAATATGGTTTCGTCTGCTTTTCCGTGACCAAGAGTAGCGAGAGGGGTCTAG
>ENA-OQCO01000008-OQCO01000008.1-human-gut-metagenome-genome-assembly--contig:-NODE-8-length-98952-cov-5.934794_pt1 | contig 98952 bp, 99 predicted proteins | sample MGYA00242500_ERZ504582 | MGnify/ENA primary metagenome ERZ504582 (study PRJEB26092, sample SAMD00036346) | human gut metagenome | host: Homo sapiens | study: EMG produced TPA metagenomics assembly of the... | reverse complement strand
CTTGCAGCTCTCAGTTATCTACCCCGCACACGCGGGGATAAACCGAGCGAAGCTGTGATGGCCATGGGCGAGGATGCATCTACCCCGCACACGCGGGGATAAACCGTCTGGCTACTCGATCATATGAAGGCTTGTCCAATCTACCCCGCACACGCGGGGATAAACCCTTGGAAGCGGGTGCTTAAAATATTTTCCCATTTGCCTGTTATACTGAATACGTTCACATAGAAATGAAAGAGGAAAAACAATGAGCCCTTCGGAAGCCAGCGCCACGAAAATCCCTGCCACCTCCATAGACCGGCACTAATTGGAGTGGGGGCAAAAATGAATCATCCAGACCAACTCAGCCGTGAATATGCGGCGATCCTTCCCGCCTTGAAAGACCACGGCTATCGAGCCGACGTGAAAGCAAGCATCGCCGACGAACGTTTCATCTTGGTCGTCAGCGGCAAACCCACCACAAGAATCTACCGGGACGGAGGATGGGTTCGCGACGATGGTGCGAGAGGATCCGCTCCAGCCGACCTACTCAGCTTCTACAAGCATGAGCATTACACGGAAGCCCTGAAACATTGGACGAACAAGGATTGGCGTGGAATCGCCCGTGACCTGCTAATCGACAACGGTGTCCGCATGGGATCGGTCCTGTCCGCCGTTTTCGAGGGTGCTCATTTGGACGTGGAGTATCGACCGTTATCCGGCCCGGTGGAAACCATACGTTTCAACCGTGTGCAAAGGAAAACGGAAGACATGCTGAATCGCATGCGACAGGCGAACTTGACTTCCTCCCCGTCCTGAAGGGCGGGGATTCCTACACCGTTCGCCTTAATGAAGGCTTACGGTTCGGTGGGTTCCCGTTTCACAGGCGTCCGCGTTGCGACCGGCTTGCGCCAGTCCCCGTCTTACGTCGCCTCCACGGGCGTTTAACGACTCGGCGAGTCCCGCCGCGTCGAGAATGTTCACGGCCGCATTCCAGTCACGGTCGAGCAGGACGCCGCACTTAGGGCATTCCCAGATGCGCACGTCGAGCGGTTTCCGGCCATCGCGATACCCGCATACGGAGCAGATTTGACTGCTGGGATACCACCGGTCGACGCGTTTGACGGTTCTGCCGTATTGGACGCCCAGTTGTCGGATGCGGTCGATGATTCGCGTCCAGTTCGCGTCCAACAGGCTTTTCGCCATGCGGGTGCGGGCAAGTCCATGCACGTTCAGGGTCTCCAAGGCGACGGCTTGGTTCTCGCCCGCCACCCGGAATGCCAGCTTGTACGCCATGTCCCTGCGCTGGTTCCGTATCCGACCGTAGGCCTTGGCTTTCAGGAGTCGTGTCTTCGCATGGTTGTTCGAGCCTTTCTTCTCTCTTGCCAGTTGTTTGTCGAGTTTGCGCAGTCGGCGCTTCTTGCGTTTCAGAGTGTGTGGGTGGGGTATCTTCTCGCGCGTACCGTCCGTATAGACGATGCTCATGAGCGAGTCAAGCCCCATGTCAATGCCGCACGCCTCATGCAGTGGCTTGGGGGCGTCGGTCTTGTCATCGACTTGCACGGTGAGGCTCGCCTCATAGGAGCCGTCCGCATGCCTCATGATGGTCACGGTGTTCGGCGTGGACGGCAGTTCGCGCGTCCAACGGAGCTTGACCCGCCCGATTTTCGGGAGCGTGAGGAACGCCCACTTGCATCCGTCCGCATGCTCGACCTTGAATCGCGCGGACTTGGTGAACTCGGCGGACTGCTCCCCGTCCCTGCGGCTCTTGTACCGGGGCACTCCCGTGCGATGCTTCTTCCCGGTGCGGTGGTTGGTCACAATATGAGTCCTGCCAGCTTTATAGAGGCGGAGGAAGTTCCGGTAGGCCATGTCCGCGTGGCGTATCGACTGCTGTAAAGGCGTGGATGATACGGCCAGAAGCCATTCCATGCCGGGTTCGCGTTTCCATTGGGTGAACATGTTGCTCAACTGCGTGCAGGACTGCATTCGCCCATGTCGGCGACGCATAAGCTCCCGCTGGTCGAGCGTCCAATTGTACGCATACCGGCATGCGCCGTACAGGCATGACAATGCCTCGCGCTGCCCTTGCGTGGGGTAGGCGCGGTAGTTGTATCGCCTGTAGGAACTCATATTTGGTATTATACTTGGTCTTCATGGATAAGACAAACGATATTCGTAAGGGACGGCACTGCGTCTACGATTTGCACGCGCACTTGGTCTTCGTCACCAAATACCGGCACGACGTGTTTACCGGCGAGCATCTGAAGGCGTTGGAACGCATATTCTCCGACGTGTGCGCCTCGTTCGACTGCCGGTTGGAGGAGTTCAACGGCGAAACCGACCACGTGCACCTGCTCATATCATTCCCGCCGACCGTAGAACTCAGCCGTCTGGTCAACAGTCTCAAAGGCGTGTCAAGCCGTATCATGCGCCGCGACTACCCGGAACTCGCCCGCCACTACTGGAGGGCGCAACGTCTCTGGTCCCCCAGCTATTACGCGGGCACCAACGGCGGTGCGCCATTGGACACGTTGAAACGGTACATCGAAAACCAGAACCGGCCCGAGTGATTCACCACCGCCCTGAAGGACGGTGTACCCTCACTCAAAAACGATGGCCGACCAACTGTCGGAAGCCGCATAAAAACCACGCAACTTAATCAACAAGGAGATTCACCCCAGTGAGGACACTAATCCAGGCCCTGAAGACCAAAGAGTTGAGGAAGAAGATTCTCTTCGTCCTGTTCATCATCGTCGTCTACCGCATCGGTTCGTTCATTCCGACCCCTGGCGTGGACTACAACGTGGTGAACAAGTGCATGGCCACTATCGGCAGCGCTCCCAGGAGAACTTCATCGGACTGGTGAACCTCTTCTCCGGTGGCGCCATGCTCCAGCTGTCTATCTTCGCGCTGGGCGTCATGCCGTACATCACCGCGTCCATCGTGGTGCAGCTGCTGCGCGTGGTCATCCCGCGCTTCGAGGCCCTGCACAAGGAGGGCCAGTCCGGCGAGGCGAAGCTCACCCAGTACACGCGTTACCTGACCATCGGCCTGGCCGTGCTGCAGTCCACCACCATCCTGGTCACCGCCCGCTCCGGTGCCCTGTTCAACTACCGCTGCGACCAGGTCATCCCGGACGGTTCCGTGTTCAACCTCGTGGTCATGGTCCTCATCATGACCGGCGGCACCGGCCTGATCATGTGGATGGCCGAGCTCGTGACCGACAAGGGCATCGGCCAGGGCATGTCCATCTTGATCTTCATGTCCATCTGCTCCGGCTTCCTGCCGCAGCTGTGGGAGATCGGCTACGGCACCGACGGCACCGATGGCGACTGGCTGAAGTTCGGCATCGTCGTGGGCGTGCTCGTGGTCATCCTCATCTTCGTCGACTTCGTCGAACTGTGCCAGCGCCGCGTGCCGGTCCAGTACACGCGCCGCATGATCGGCCGTAAGATGTACGGCGGCTCCTCCACCTACTTGCCGCTGAAGATCAACATGTCCGGCGTCATCCCGCCGATCTTCGCCTCCTCGATCCTCGCCATCCCGACCCTGATCGCCCAGTTCGGCAAGTCCGACCAGTCGTGGGTCAAGTGGATCAACGCCAACCTGGCGAACACCACATCCGTGTGGTACATCGCCCTGTACGCGCTGATGATCGTGTTCTTCTGCTTCTTCTACACCTCGATCACGTTCAACCCGGACGAGACCGCGGACAACATGAAGCAGTACGGCGGCTTCATCCCCGGCATCCGCGCCGGCAACGCCACCAGCCGCTACCTGACCTACGTGATGAACCGACTCAACACCGTCGGCGCCGTCTACCTGCTGTTCGTGGCCCTGATCCCGACCGTGCTGATCATGGCCCTCGGCCTCAACGCCAAGCTGCCGTTCGGTGGCACCACGATCCTGATTATCGCGGGCGTGGGCCTCGACACCCTGCGCCAGGCCAAGGCCCAGACCGAACAGTTCCAGTACACCGGCTTCCTGTTCGAAAACGTGGACCACAAAGAGGGCTGACGCCCGCTTGGCAGCGGTCGCCCGCAATGGGCAGGCGGCCGCGCGAGGAGTGGAACAGTCCAGTGGACTGTTCCACGACGGAGCAATCTTTCTTCCGCATATAACTCAATGGCTCCCTTAACCAAGGGAGCCAAAACCGTATTAATAACCGACATAAAAGGAGACCACCATGCGTCTGCTCATCATGGGCCCCCAGGGCGTGGGCAAGGGCACCCAGCTGCTCTGCTCGCCGAACACTTCAACATCCCCACCATCTCCACCGGCGACATCTTCCGCTACAACATCAAGAACAAGACCGAACTCGGCCTTGAGGCGATGAGCTACACCGACAAGGGCGAGCTGGTTCCGGACTCCCTGACCAACAAGATCGTCAAGGATCGTCTGGCCAAGGAAGACTGCAAGAACGGCTGGATCCTCGACGGCTACCCGCGTAACGCCGCCCAGGTCACCGCTCTCGACGAGATGCTCGCCGACCTCGACACTCCGCTCGACCACGTGGTGGCCCTCGAAGCCGCCCGCGACGTGCTGCTGGAGCGTATGAAGAAGCGCGCCGCCGAGCAGGGCCGCGCTGACGACACTCCGGAGGCCATCGCCAAGCGCCTGGAGACCTATGAGAAGGAAACCGCTCCGCTGCTCGACATCTACGAGGCCCGTGGCCTGCTCGTCGTGGTCAACGGCGTCGGCGACATCGACGAGATTAGCGGCCGTATCATCAGCCACCTCGAGTAGTAGGTTCGGCAGCCCGGGCAACAAGCCGGAGTGATGCCGAAATACCACATCAACGTTTCCATACCCCTGTGCGACACGCCGAGTGTTCGTACAGGGGTATGTGCGTATATAGTTGACAGTTGGTGTGTCTTCGGATATGCCATAGTAATCATCCAACGGAATAGGACTAGAGGCACATGGCAAAAGACGGTGTGATTGAAGTCGAGGACAGGTCGTGGAAGCACTGCCTAACGCGATGTTCCGCGTTGAACTCGAAAACAAGCACATCGTGCTCGCCACGATTTCCGGCAAAATGCGTAAGAACTACATTCGTATTCTGCCGCAGGATCGTGTCGTGCTCGAAATGAGCCCTTACGACCTGAACCGCGGACGCATTACGTACCGTTACAAGTAAAGGTACACAAGAAAAGGATAACCATGAAGGTCAGCCCTAGCGTGAAGAGGATCTGCGAAAACTGCCGCGTGATCCGCCGTCACGGCCGCGTCATGGTGATCTGCGTCAACCCGCGCCACAAGCAGCGTCAGGGCTGAGAGCAGATTCTCCAGCGGCACTAAGTAAATAAGGCACTCTCTCACAGTGCTTCCCGCAAGGGAACGACACTGAACCACGGGTACGTAGGCCCGTGCCGGGTAACCGGGCGAGCGGGTGCAAGACCTACGGCAACAAGAAGGAATCGCAATGGCACGTCTTGCCGGAGTCGACATCCCCAATGAGAAGCGCATCGAGATCGCCCTCACCTACATTTTCGGTGTGGGTCGCACTCGTGCCAAGGAAACGCTTGCCGCGACCGGTATTAGCCCGGACATCCGCGTCAAGGATCTCACCGACGAGCAGCTGATTACGCTGCGTGACTACCTCGAAGCCAACTACAAGATCGAGGGTGACCTGCGTCGTGAAGTCGATGCAGATATTCGTCGCAAGATTCAGATCAACTGCTACCAAGGCCAGCGTCACCGTAAGGGACTTCCTGTGCGCGGCCAGCGCACCAAGACCAATGCTCGTACCCGCAAGGGCCCGAAGCGCACGGTCGCCGGAAAGAAGAAGGCCACCAAGTAGTCGGTGGCATGATTCGGGCCACGGGATGATTTTCATCCCATCGCCCGAACGTCAACAACAAAGTTCGTTACTAGGAAACGAGGGTCAATGGCAGCGCCTAAGCAAGCCGCTCGTAAGCCCCGTCGTCGCGACCGCAAGTCGGTCCCGGTCGGCCAGGCTCACATCAAGTCCACTTTCAACAACACGATCATTTCGATCACCGATCCGTCCGGCGCCGTGGTGTCCTGGGCGTCCGGTGGCGATGTCGGCTTCAAGGGCTCCCGTAAGTCCACGCCGTACGCCGCTGGTATGGCTGCCGAGTCCGCCGCCCGCAAGGCGATGGAACACGGCGTCAAGAAGGTCGACGTGTTCGTCAAGGGCCCGGGTTCCGGTCGTGAAACCGCCATCCGTTCCCTGCAGTCTGCGGGCCTCGAGGTTGGTTCCATCACCGACGTCACCCCGCAAGCCCACAACGGCGTTCGTCCTCCGAAGCGTCGTCGCGTCTGAGCACTCAGCAATACCAAATCCATCCAAAACCGCCTGACCGGTGAGTGCACCACCGAGTTCAAGCTGAAAGGATAACCACAGTGCTTATTGCACAGCGTCCGACTCTTACCGAGGAATCTCTGAATCCGCAGCGCTCCCGCTTCACCATCGAGCCGCTCGAGCCTGGCTTCGGCTACACGCTCGGCAACTCGCTGCGTCGCACGCTGCTGAGCTCCATCCCGGGTGCTGCCGTGACCTCCGTGCGTATTTCCGGTGCCCTGCATGAGTTCACCACTCTGCCAGGTGTCCAGGAAGACGTCACCGAGATCCTGCTGAACATCAAGGGCATCGTGCTCACCAGCGAATACGACGAGCCTGTGGTCATGTATCTGCGCAAGAGCGGCAAGGGCGAAGCCGTGGCTGGGGACATCACCCCGCGGCCGGCGTCACCATTGCCAACCCGGAGCAGCACATCGCTACCCTCGCCGACGATGGCGAACTCGAGATCGAGTTCACTGTCGAGCGTGGCCGTGGCTATGTTCCTGCCCAGATGAACAAGCAGGACAACGATGAGATCGGCCGTATTCCGGTTGATTCCATCTACTCCCCGGTACTCAAGGTGAGCTACAAGGTCGAGGCCACCCGTGTGGAACAGCGCACGGACTTCGACAAGCTCATCCTGGACGTGGAGACCAAGCCCGCCATCTCCCCGCGTGACGCGGTGGCTTCCGCCGGTTCCACCTTGGTGGAGCTCTTCGGCCTGTGCCGTGAGCTCAACGCCCAGGCTGAAGGCGTCGAGGTCGGTCCGGCCCCGGTGGCCGAGGAGACCAACCCCGAGATGGCCGTTCCGATTGAGGACCTCAACCTGACGCAGCGTTCTTACAACTGCCTCAAGCGCGAGGGCATCCACACCATCGGTGAGCTTGTCTCCCACACCGAGCAGGACCTGCTCGACATCCGCAATTTCGGTATGAAGTCAATCGATGAGGTCAAGGAGAAGCTGCAGACCTTGGGCCTGAGCCTCAAGTCCTCGCCGATGGCCTTCGATACCAATAATCTCGAAGGTGGCACGTTCTTCTCGCCGGAAGACGAGTGATCTGCCTCTTTGACCAATCGTTCGTTCACTAGGCAAGCAGATGTTCGGGCATATGCCCACCTGCTTGCCTGAAGAACGGACATATAAGGAGTAAACCCAATGCCTACACCTAAGAAGGGCCCGCGTCTGGCTTCCAGCCCCGCACACGAGCGCCTCATGCTGGCAAACATGGCGACCAGCCTGTTCCAGAACGGCCGCATCACCACCACGCTGCCGAAGGCCAAGCGCCTTCGTCCGCTGGCAGAGCGCCTGATCACCTTCGCCAAGCGTGGTGATCTGCACTCCCGCCGTCGCGTGATGCGCGTCATCCGCAACAAGTCCGTGGTGCACATCCTGTTCACCCAGATTGCCGAGCAGATGGAGCAGCGTGAAGGTGGCTACACCCGTATCGTCAAGATCGCTCCGCGCGTTGGCGATGCCGCTCCGGCCGCTGTGATCGAGCTCGTCACCGAGCCGGTTGCCAAGAAGGCTGTTGTGAAGGAAGCTGAAGCCGCCGCCAAGGTTGCCGAAGAAGAAGCTCCGGCCGTTGAGGCTGAGGCCACTGAGGCTGCTGAGGCTGTTGAGGCTCCGGTCGGAGGAGACCGCCGCCGCTGAGGCTGAGGCTCCCGCTGAGGAAGCCGCTGACGCCGAGAAGGCCGAGTGAGCTGAATAGCGTTTCGCTAAGCTAGCTGAAAGGGCTGGAATCCGTTTGGGTTCCAGCCCTTTTGCGTTGTTTTCATAGAATCTACAACGTACGTACGGCCCGAATGGCCTCGGCTCTTGCGGCCAGCTGATCATCGGCGGGATATGCGATATGCTCCAAAGTCAGGCCCTGCGGCGCAATCGGCCCGCTTGAGCCTTCACGTACTGGCTCGGCCATTTTGCCGGCAAACCACTCCAGTGATTTGCGTCCCGAACCAACTTTGATGCATGAGCCGACCAGGGAGCGCACCATATTGCGGGCAAAGGCGTCCGCCACAATCGTGAACACTACCAGGCCGGACTCCAGCGACGGAGTCCGATATGCTTCATGCGATGCCATCTCATCCGGTACTAGGGGAGTGATCGGCACCCGCCGCCAATAGGCGGTCTTGACTTCACGGATCGTAGTGCCTCCCGGATTCGGAGTGGCGAAGGAACCAAAATCGTGCAGGCCGATGGTCAATGAGGCTGCGCGGTTCATAAGCTCCAGATCCAGCGCTTCATCCACGGTAAGTACGCATCCACGCAGGCGCGGGTCGACCTCAGACGAACGATCGGCGACCCGATACACATAAGTGCGCTCCAATGCGGAGAACCTGGCATCGAAGCCGACCGGAGCTACGGCAATGCCATGAATGACGATGTCCGAAGGCAGCACAGCCTTGAGTCTGCGAGTCAGCGCCTCGGTGACCGGAATGGTCATGTGACCTACGCAGCGATTCAGTACCTCATCGGATACATCCAGATGCGCCACTTGGTGGGAGGCATGTACACCGGTGTCGGTGCGTCCAGCCACCGTCAGACGCAACGGTTCGGCCGCGTCATCGGCCGGCACCCGCAGCACCTTGTGCAGCGCATCTTCAATGGTGCCTTGCACCGTACGAAGATTGGGCTGTTTGGCCCAGCCATAGAATCCGCCGCCGTCGTAGGCCAAGTCAATGCGCAGTCGTGTCATAGCCATTCATTGTAACGAGTGTGGTCGGCGAGATGAGTGCGGTCGGCAAGATGCGTGCGGTCGGCAAGATGCGTGTGGTCGGCGAGACGAGTGCGGTCGTCAAGATGCACGCGGCCGGCGAAGTGACCTGCCTGTAACATTCTCGCGCGTTTGTTGAAACGGGCCCGCCTTAGGTGAAACCATCAAACCCGGTTACGGCTTGCGGCGTCAGCGTGCGCTCAAAACGCCTAACCGCTTGAAGCCACAGAAGCCGCCACAGCAAGGAGCAGGCATGATGATCGAATCCGCAGCACGCAGACTGGCCCATGAACTGGTAAACCGTCGCGAAGCGATCAATCGAGAGCTGTCCCGCAACGGTGTGCGTTTCGGCATCTACAAGAACGGCGAATACCATGACCGGCTGTTCCCGTACGACCCTGTGCCGCGCATTATCGAATCCGACGAATACGACGAATTGGAGAAGGGCCTGAAGCAGCGCGTCAACGCCCTGAACGCCTATCTGAAGGACATCTACTCCGACAAGGCCATCATCCATGACGGCGTGGTGCCGGAGGAATACGTATACACCTCGGCCGGCTACTTCCCGCAGGTCAACGGTGTGACCCCTCCCGGCGGCATTTTCGCGCATATCGCCGGCGAGGACCTGGTCCAAGGCGAGGACGGCCGCTGGTGGGTGCTGGAAGACAACCTGCGCATCCCCTCGGGTGCCAGCTACCCGCTGTTCGTGCGCGACATCGAGCGCCGCATCTCCCCGCGCCTGTTCCGCGACGTTCGTATTCGCGATAATCGCGAATACCCGCGCCTGTTGCGCAAAGCCATGGACTTTGTCTCCACCGAGGGCATCGCCGTGGTACTGACTCCCGGCCGCTACAATTCCGCGTTCTTCGAGCACGCCTATCTGGCGGAGAAAACCGGTGCGGCGTTGGCCTTCCCCGAAGACCTCGAAGTGGTGGACAACAAGGTCTACTTCCTCGACTACGCCGGCAAACGCCACCGTGTGGGCGTGGTTTACCGCCGCCTGTCCGACGAATTCCTCGACCCGTTCGCCTTCAATCCTGATTCGGTGATCGGTGTGCCCGGTATCCTGTCCGCCTACCGCGCGGGCAACGTGGCCATCGTCAACGCGCCGGGCAACGGCGCGGCCGATGACAAGGCCGTCTACTACTTCGTGCCGCAGATGATCAAGTACTATCTCGGCGAGGAACCGATTCTCAACAACGCGCCCACGTACATGCCGATGTTCGAGGCCGACCGCAAGGAAGTCCTGAATCGGATGGGCGAGCTGGTCATCAAGGATGTGGCCGAAGCCGGCGGTTACGGCGTGGTGTTTGGTTCGTCGCTGGATGCCGCCGCACGTGAGGAGCTCGCCAACCGGATCAAGGAGGAGCCGCGTCGATTCATTGCCCAAGAGGTGATTCAGTTCCGTGATATCGATGTGGTGGACCCGAAGACCGGCGAGATGTCGCCGCGCAAGTGCGATTTGCGTGCCTTCGTGGTCACCGGCAAGAATACGCACGTGTGGTATTCGGGCTTGACTCGATACTCGTCGGTGCCTGGCCAGATGATTGTCAACTCGTCGCAGGGTGGCGGATTCAAGGATACGTGGGTGTTGGCACCCGAATCCGGCGTGGAGCATGAATACGGTGCCGAAACGCAGGTGGTGAACCTGCTGAACCAGTCCCGCCGCCACTCGTTGTCTCTGGTCACCGCTTCCAAGGCAGACAACCTGTATTGGCTGGGTCGATACACCGAGCGCGCCTTCACCACGCTGAACCAGTTCTTCCCGTTCTACGATCGTGTGATGGACACTGATGTGGACGCCTTCCGTCCGTTCGCTCACGCACTCGACCTGCCCGAAGATTTCGAGGACTTCGACGGGTTCGTGAACAGCTTCCTGTATGACGGGTCCAATCCTGATTCGGTGCGGTCGGCCGTAACCTCCGCATTCAACAACGCCGTGATTCTGCGCCCGGAATTGAGCTCGCGTCTGCTGCAGTACGTGGAGTTGGCGATGACCAATATCACCGATGCCGCCAAATACGCGGCCGATGCCGAGGACATCTACAAGCAGCGCGATATTACCGATGACATGCTCGCCTTCTGGGGCGGCATCGAGAATTCGCCGGTCGACCCCACGCTGAAGGCGTTCATCTTCATCGGCAAATATCTGGAACGCATCGACCTGTACACGCGCTTCGGCCTGACGATGGAGGAGCTGGAAGCGCCGCTCAAGAAGCTCGCCGCCTATTCGATGACCTTGGACGGCATGCCGCTGCCCAGCTGCTTCGCCGACGGACTGAGCTGGCTGGTCGGTCAGCTGCCGTCTCGCGGATATCAGGAAGTCGCCGACCTGCTGAAGAAGTACCTTGACGACTACTCCGGCCGTGTCAGCGCGCTGGCCATCAAAGACATGGGCTCACTGAGCTCCATGAACATGGACGCCAAGCGTCCCTGATCCCGACCTGACACCCTGACGGGTTCAAATGCTATGGTGGTATGGCGAAAAAACCGTGCGCCCGAGTGCCGGCCTGTGCATATCAGCAGATTGCCGGAATATATGCGTGGGCTGTGAGCGCACGGACCATACCTCAGCCATGGCTGTAGTGTTGTTATCCCGAGAATATGCCGGTTGCCGGCTCGTGTGTAAGTGCAGGAGACGTTGTGAAAAAACTCGTGTTCGACTATGAGATGAGGCTGTCCTTCAGCGCACCGGTCACCGATCACAGGTTCCAGCTTCGCTGTATTCCCTCCACTGGCCCTCGCCAACAGGTGATTGACGTGGAAGTGAAGATTCAGCCCGAAACCGAACTCGAAACCACCATCGACTCCTTTGACTCCGTGGTGATGACCGGATTCATCCCTGAGCCGCACGACATATTCAGCTACTCGGTGACCGGCATCGCCTTCGTGGACAATGCGCATATCCATAAGGAAGCCTATAAACCGCTGTACCGATTCAATTCAGCGCTCACCATTCCCGGCCCGAACGTGGAGGCGATGATTGCCGTATGCCGCGAACGCTTGGCGGCGCTGCCTTCCGACGCCACTCCGGTGCAGCAGGCCGCCGAAGTGATGGATGAGGTCTACAAGGCGTTTGTGTATACGCCCGGTTCCACCACGATTCGCACCACCGCCGAACAGGCCTTGGCTCAGCGCAAGGGCGTATGCCAGGATTATGCGCACGTGATGCTGTCCGTGTGCCGGCATGTGGGATTGACCGCGCGCTACATTGCCGGTTTGCTTGGGGGAGAGGGCGCGACCCATGCTTGGGTCGAGGTGTATCAGGATGGCCGATGGGTCGGACTGGATCCCACGCATAACCGATTGGTGGACGACAGCTACATCACCATCGCCCACGGCCGCGATTACCGCGACTGCATGCTCGACATCGGCATCTTCTCTGGATACAACGTCCAGCAGTCCCAATGGGTCAACGCCTCCGTCCACGAACAGGTGGCATAAATAAAATTCCAAGCCCCCTCTGATGAGCTGAGCCGTGAAGAAAACGCCGGAGGCGTTTTTAGGCGAAGGCGAACGACAGTGAGCAAATAAAATGGCAGCTGGAAAGCTGTCCTTAATTGCGTTCGAGCTGTCAGCCGTAAGGCTGACCGAGGGAGAGACCACTCAATGCAGAGTGGCCCCGTCACCGCTTCTACCACCACCAATATTCGGATTTTGGTAGTTGAAGAATTCGGATTTTCGCAGTTGACCAATTCGGACTGTTAATCGGCTCATCGTCTGACCCATCGCAATCTCACACAAAATCGCATTATCCCACGCCGAATCGAGCTCAGCGAAACTCCGATTTGCCAGGTCGGCAGAATGTGGCATAATGAACAAGTTGCCATTTTGGCAGCATGGATAAGTGTCCGAGCGGTCTAAGGAGCACGCCTCGAAAGCGTGTGAGGTGAAAGCCTCCGCGAGTTCGAATCTCGCCTTATCCGCCTTTAGGGTTCCGGGTTTGTCCCGGAACCCTTTTTGTTTTTGATACGAACGTCCGTATTCGCTCCTGTGCTGTATCGTATACGGCGTGTCGGGTGGAAAATAGCGAAAAGGATAACGTTGTACTCAGCGGGACTTGCGTACTAAGTACAACCATCGTATTATCGATATCAACAGAAGTACAAGGTTGTATTAAATATCCAGAACGCACATTCACCGCTGATTGGCGATGCCGCAAAACAGGTGAACCAAGAAGATGGGCCGATTGCTTTTGGTATTTAGCACAACGTTGTCTTGCGGTATTGAAGACAACGATTAAAGGAGAGCACATGTCCGAGCATTCGCACGACAATAAACCGGGGGAGCTGGAGGAATCTCGACTCGTCGTCGATAATGACTTTGAAGTAGCTCCGGTCAACGACAGACTGTTCGGGTCGTTCGTGGAGCATCTGGGTCGCTGCGTATACGACGGCATCTATGAGCCGGGCCACCCCGAAGCCGATGAAGACGGTTTCCGCAAGGACGTCATCGAACTGGTCAAGGAACTCGGCGCTACCACGATTCGCTATCCTGGCGGCAATTTCGTTTCCGGCTATCGCTGGGAGGATGGCGTTGGTCCTCGTGATGAGCGGCCGCGTCGCCTGGACTTGGCATGGCATTCCACCGAGACCAATCAGTTTGGTCTGCACGAAATGGCGAAATGGCTGGAAAAAACCGGCGGCAACGAGCTGATGGAAGCCGTAAATCTGGGTACCCGTGGTCTTGAAGAGGCCCTCGACCTGTTGGAATACGCGAATATTCCCGGCGGCACCAAGCTCTCCGAGGAGCGTCGCGCCAATGGTGCCGATCAGCCGTTCGGCATCAAGATGTGGTGCTTGGGCAATGAGATGGATGGCCCGTGGCAGACCGGTCACAAGTCCGCCGAGGATTACGGCACCTTGGCGGCCTCGGTGGCGGCAGGTATGCGCGCCATCGATCCGAACGTTGAACTGGTGGTCTGTGGTTCATCCAGCCACGTGATGGACACCTTCGGCAAGTGGGAAGAAACCGTACTTGAGAAGACGTTTGACAACGTCAACTTCGTCTCCTGCCATGCGTACTACCATCCGGAACTTCAGCCTGATGGCACCCGTGACATGAAGAGCTTCCTTGCCTCGGGCGTCGATATGGACGGTTTCATCAACGATGTCGCCGCCGCCATCGATGCAACCAAGGCCCGGCTGAAGAGCAAGCACGACGTGTTCATCTCGTTCGATGAATGGAATGTCTGGTATCTCAACGAAGAGCCGAGCAAGAATCCGGAAGGCATCGGCAATTGGCCGGTTGCCCCGCGCCTGCTCGAGGATGTGTACAGCGCCGCCGACGCCGTGGTGTTCGGTGATTTGATGATTACCCTGCTCAAGAACGCCGACCGCGTGCACGCCGCCAGCCTGGCCCAGTTGGTCAACGTAATTGCGCCGATTATGACCGAACCGGGCGGCCCGGCGTGGCGTCAGACCACGTTCTATCCGTTCTCGCTGACCGCAAAGCTCGCCAAGGGCGGCACGGTGCTTGAACCGAAACTGGCTTCCGGAACGTATGAAACCGACAAATACGGTGAAGTGCCGACGATCAATTCCGTAGCCGTGCGTGGTGAGGACGGTACGATCAGCGTGTTTGTGGTCAATCGCTCCATGGAAGCGGCCAATGACTTTGCCATCAAGCTGCCGGAAGGATTCGCACTTTCCGCGGTCGAGGCGCAAACCCTGCACGAGGATGATCTGCTGGCAAAAAACACGCTGGAAGACCAGAACCGAGTCGTTCTGCACCCCAACACCACCATCACGTCCGACGCCGATACCGGCACTGTGCGTGTGACCTTGCCGCCGGTCTCCTGGACCGCCGTGCACGTGAAGTGATTCGAGTGACGGTGGCGCATGACAGGGCGCAGTCTCTTATGGTTGCTGTGCCCTGTACAACCACCAAGCAATACCCAAACAATCATCAACATGCCCGGATTGCAGAAAGAGAGGTTCGGATTCGCCACTAATGTAATGTGGCATACCAGTCAAAGGAAGACAATGCCGTCATTCACATCGACTGGAACAATTCGATACCCAACAAAGGAATAAGGAGAAAAGACGGGTATGTAAAAAGCTAGGTTGAAAGCCGGCGGTCAGAAAGTCCCTTGTTCGGATGGCGTGCGTGCGTTTCTTCAACCAGAAAGTTTAACCTCTACGTTCGATCGTCCTGCAGTATTGTCAGAAGGATATTTGCCTAATGGTGCATGGGGTCCAACGGAGGAAAGCTCCTTGGCTGAATTCTGAGGTTGAGGGGTAGATGATTCCGATATGAGGAGGAGATGCTCGACCCGACTGTGACTTACCATAATAAGAACATAATGACGCTGTTGAAGGTGTGTCATGTAATAAGCAGAAATGGATTCGAACAATGGGAAACCGCGTAACTATCAAGGACGTGGCGCGTGAGGCGAACGTCTCCATCAAGACGGTTTCCAATGTGCTGAATGACACTGGCAGTATGAGACCGGATACACGTCGCCGTGTGGAAGAGGTGATGCGTAAGCTTGGATATACCGTCAATATTTCGGCGCGTGCAATGCGATCTGGCGGCACAAAGCTTATTGGACTCAACATCTTCGATTTCTCGCAGCCGTTCGTTCCTTTTTTCACTGACAAGGTCATTGAATACGCAAAAGAACGCCATTACGGTGTAGTCATCAACACATATGGTTCCGACGGTGAAGGGTTGGTTGCCAGCGTTGACGAGTCCTATCGTTTAGGGGCGGAAGGATGGATTCTGTTCGTAATGTCGCCGCTCGCGGATGAAGGGGCCGTTCTGGAGCAGCCATATCCGATTGTAACGACCGGAGACCATCTGGCCTACGGGAAAAGCGATTGGATCACCATGCCCAACATTGAATCCATCTCCACGGTTGTAGGAAGATTTTTGGATGAAGGTGCCCAAACGGTTGCTCTGATGGGTGTTCTTCCTGAACTGGTGGATGAGGCAGTGCTGCGTCGTCAGACGGAAGGGACCCAGGCGTTACGCGCCCAAGGATATGTGAAGGCATTTGAAGAGCGCGGATTATCGGTGAATTGGCGGTATGTGATTCCGGCAGAAAGCATGAATCAGCGTGAAGGTATGCGCGTGACAAAAGCTATGCTAGACAAGCTCCCATGCCCGGATGTTGTAGTGTGTCTCAATGATGCCATTGCTTTAGGCGCAATTCATGAATTGCAACGATGTGGTTTGCATGTACCTGACGATGTACAAGTGGTCGGCTTCGATAACGTGCCGGAAGCCGAGTACTCGGTGCCGGCGCTGACCACCATCGATCCTCATATCGATGATTATGCCAAGCATGCCGTTGACATGCTTATCGACCGCATCGAAGGATACTCAGGCCCGGCCCGTACGTACACCACCGATTTCACATTGGTGGAACGTGCCTCAACTCGACTTGCCCACTAGCATCCAACAAGTTCGCATCGGCTTCGTGAGGAGTGTGTGTCTACTCGAACAATTCGGCGTCAGTCGCTGGGTAGCCAAGTTGGAACGCGGTGTAGGCGTGCTTGGCGGCCAGTGCGGCGAGGATGAGCAGCATATCGCTCTCGGTGGAAGATTTCGATTCGGTCACGGCCTTGATCTGCGCGCGGGCGCAGTCCATTTCGATGGCGGCGGCGGTCGGTACGGTTTGGCCACTTGCCTTGTCGGCGATGGTGGTGGGGTTGGCCAGTAGTTGGTCGATGGCATAGACCTTTTGGCGGGGGTCGCTTTGGCCGGAAGAACTGGATTGTGCGCCGGAATCATCAAAATTGCCGTTCGCCAGCGCAACCAACTGCTGCCCGGCGGTCTTATGCATATCGCTCAACGCCAACGTAGCCCCAGCGGTCTGTCCTCGTGCGGCCAAGACCTCGATAGCGAATCCGGCGCGATCCTCGGCCACGGCCATCGCATCCAATACCGATCGGTCAACGTTGGCGGACGTGACGCCATCAAGACGCGCCGGCGTCACCTCAGGCGCGGACTGCCCGAATTTATCGGCCAGAAAAGCCATCCATTGCTTGGTCTGCGCGTCACGTAACGTTCCCTCGGCAAAACGACCCGAACAATACCCGGCAACGTCAATCCAAGCCAGGGGGGCGGCCAGACCGGTGGCATACTGCTCTAATAACGGTGTGCCTTCAGCCGGATGGGTGGCGTAGTTCGCCAACGTCATCGCTTTCTCGCAAGGGGTCATTTGAGCTTCCGCCTCGGCCCGTCCGGCCAGTCGCGGCATCGAACACGCCGAAAGCGAACACAGCATCGCGCTCGCGCATAGTACGGATGCCAAGCGCCGGGTAAACCGTCCTGAAGAGAAGCGTGTCTGCATGGAAACATACACTAATAGCCAACTGTGACTACTCATAGGCCATGCGCCACATAACTTCATAGGAGGTACGGATCGATGGAACTGGACCTGACAGGAATACACAAGCTCGCCGCCGAGCAAGGAATCGACCCCGAAACCCTGGATGATGCGCTGGCAGAGGCCCTGCGCCTCGCCTACCTCAAGACCCCGCACGCCGCCAAGCACGCGCGCGTGGAGCTTGACGAACGTTCCGGCAACTTCACCGTGTGGGCCGCCGACGAAATTCCGGTCGAACCCACCGAAGACAACCCTTACCCCGCTCCCAAGCTGGGCGAGGAATACGATGACACCCCGCGTGACTTCGGCCGTCTCGCCGCAGCCACCGCACGCCAGGTCATCACCCAGCTGTTCCGCCGCGCCGAAGATGAGAAGGTATTCGGTGCGTTCTCCGGCCAGAAGGGCAAGCTCATCACCGGCATCATCCAGCAGGATGCTTCCGACCCCTCCAACGTGCATGTCGCGATGGGCGATGTCGAAGCCATTCTGCCTCGCCGTGAGCAGGTGCCCGGCGAACGTTACCGCCACGGCGAACGCATCCGCGTGTACGTGGTGAACGTGGCCCGTGGCATCAAGGGCCCGGAAATCGTGGTGTCCCGCTCCCACCCGGAGCTGGTCCGCAAGCTGTTCGAGCGCGAAGTGCCGGAACTGGTCTCCGGTGCCGTGTCCATCATGGCCATCGCTCGTGAGGCCGGCGCCCGCACCAAGATCGCGGTCAAGGCCAACACCGATGGCGTGAACCCGAAGGGCGCGCTGATCGGCCCCGGCGGCGCTCGCGTGCGTGCCGTTATGGAGAACCTTGGCCCGGAGAAGATCGACATCGTCGACTACTCCGACGATCCGGCCAAGTTCGTGGCAGCCGCGCTGTCCCCGGCTGTGGCCACCGGCGTGCAGGTGATCAGCGAGAAGAACAAGACCGCCATCGCCTTCATCCACGACGACCAGCTGTCCCTGGCCATCGGCAAGGAAGGCCAGAACGCACGACTGGCAGCCAAGCTGACCGGCTGGAAGATCGGCATCGAATCCGCCGAGGCCCATGCCAAGAAGGTCGCCGCCGAAAAGGCCGCCCAGGCTGCGGCCGAGGCTGCTGCTCCGGAAGCCGAATAGGCCGCCGGGCTCGAAGGCGAATGATCTTCAGGGCGCATTATTTCCTGATACGAGCCGCGTCAGCAATGGCGCGGCTCGCTGCGTCTACGCTATCCAGCGCTATGAGTATGCTTGATTGGCGTATGTGGGCTGGCGCAGTGTGCGCGAAATCGCCCACACCAGAGACGAGGTAACACGATCATGGTCGCACGATGAGACAGGGTAGGCTTGCCGTCATCACCAACTGACCACGCCCATGCACGCGCGTGGTCACAGAATAGGAGTAATTAGTGGCGAAACCACGCGTATACGAACTGGCTAAGGTTTTGAATGTCGATAGCAAAACCGTGCTTGAGAAGCTTAAGGACATGGGAGAATTCGTCAAGTCCGCTTCTTCTACGATTGAACCGCCGGTAGCCCGGCGTCTGAAGGCAGAGTTCGCCAAGGACAACGCCAAGGGCGATTCCAAGCCCGTGCAGCAGCGCCGCCCGGCCGCACCTTCGGCCCCGGCTTCCGCTTCATCTTCCGCCCTGACCACCTTGGCCCGGACGACCGCCACGGAAGCCGCGGCCCTGCCCCTGGCCTTGGCCGGGACGGCCCGGACGACCGCCACGACCGTTATCAGCAGTCGGACGAGCCATCGGATGCGGACGCGGAATATCACCCGGAGTCGGGGTGTGCATGCCCTGCTTGCGGCTGAACGGATTGTTGCCCGGGCGCGGTCCCGGGGTGTGCGGCTTCGCGCCGTTGGCGTTGTTGCCGCCCTGCGGGGCGTTGCCATGCTGGGGGCGAGCTCCCGGAACGGCCGTCGGGCGACCGGACTGGCGGCGGTCTCCACCCTGCGGACGCGGGGCGTTGCCGTTAGGACGATTGCCATGCTGACGGGATTCGCCTGGACGCGGCGCGCGATGACCCGGCTTCGGGGCATCGGACTTGGAAGCGGCATGACGCGGCTTCGGCGCTGCGGGGGCAGCCGGCTTCGGTGCTGACGGAGCGGCCGGCTTTGGCATGGAATGAGATGCCGGTTCGGCAGGCTTCTTGGCCGTATGGCCCGGCTTCTTGGAATCAGATGCGTTGCCCTGTCCGCTGGACGCGAATGCGTTCCTCAGCTTGCGTGCAACGGGAGGTTCAACGGTAGACGATGCGGACTTCACGAATTCGCCCATCGCCTCAAGTTTGCTTAAAACGGTTTTGCTGTCAACGCCAAGTTCCTTGGCAAGTTCATATACGCGTGCTTTCGGCACTCAATTCTCCTATCTTGGGCCGCGCGCATACGGGCGCGACCGCTACTGATTCACGGCGAGCTTGTTCCTTCTCATCGTGCAACCATGTTCGTGATACCTCGTCTTTTCCCTGGGCATGACGGCATGGCCGTCACGCTTTGGATTGTCGAGTCCAGCATACTCAAGCCCGTGGATTGTACGTCCACGGGCTTGTTGTCTACCGGAAGTGTTGTTTATTCCTCGGTTTCCCCATCGGAATGGTCCGCCGATTCGGCCATCTTCTTGGCATGCGCCTCAGCGGATTCGATGCCGATCTTCCAGCCGGTCAGCTTGGCCGCAAGACGTGCGTTCTGGCCTTCCTTGCCGATGGCCAGGGACAGCTGGTCATCGTGGATGAAGGCGATGGCCGTCTTGTTCTTCTCGCTGATCACCTGCACACCGGTGGCGACGGCCGGAGACAGCGCCGCGGCGACGAATTTCGCCGGATCCGCGGACCAGTCGACGATATCGATTTTCTCAGGACCGAGGTTCTCCATGACGGCGCGCACTCGGGCTCCGCCGGGGCCGATCAGCGCGCCCTTCGGGTTGACGCCTTCGGTGTTGGCACGGACGGCGATCTTGGTGCGGGCGCCCGCCTCGCGGGCGATGGCCATAATCGACACGGCTCCCGAAACCAGTTCCGGAACCTCACGTTCGAACAGGCGGCGGACCAGCTCCGGATGGGAACGGGACACCACGATTTCCGGGCCCTTCAGACCACGGGCCACGTTCACCACGTACACGCGGATACGTTCGCCGTGACGGTAGCGTTCGCCGGGCACCTGCTCGCGGCGCGGCAGCAGGGCTTCGACGTCGCCGACGGCCACGTGCACGTTGGATGTGTCCTTGACGTCCTGCTGCACGATGCCGGTGATGAGCTTGCCCTTCTGACCGGAGAACGCGCCGAACACCTTGTCATCCTCGGCCTTGCGGAACAGCTGGCTGATCACCTGACGAGCGGTCGCAGCGGCCAGTCGGCCGAAATCGTGCGGAGTGTCGTCGTATTCCTCGCCCAGAGTCGGCGCGGGATGGGGATCGTCTTCAGTCGGCTCGCCAGGAATCTCGTCCTGGGCCCATACGGTGAAGCTTCCCGCACGCGGATCAAGCTCGACGCGAGCGCGCTTCGCAGCGTGAGGGGTTTTCAGATATGCCAGTCGCAATGCTTCCGAGAGTGCGGCATCCAGCGTCTCGGGATCAATTCCCTGCCCAGCGGCGAGCTGGTGCATTCCTGCCAGGTCCAGTTCCATATTTCCAAGACCTCCTATATGAAGTTATTCCGAGCGCATGGCCCAATGGTCACAGTCAGATATTAGTCTAATGATTCATGCAGACACGTACCCCTTCTTTCCGCTCGGTTTCTTTTATCGCGAAACGCGTCTGCGCATTGCTTTGCACCGCTATCCTCATGCCGGCGCTGACGGCATGCTCCATGCCCAGGATCGCAGGCAGGGCTGAAGCCGAACAACGGCAAAGCCCGTGCGAGAAGGCCTATTTCGATGCCACCGCCGATAACAAGATCGCACACGACCAGCATCAGCACATCATCCGCCGCTATTTCTCGGCGCAGCAGGCGGTCTCCGCATGGACGAACACCGCGGCGCAATGTCCGGCGCGTTTTGCCGAAGGCACGTTGCGCAGCGCGCAGGCACGTCATATGGCTCGCGCACTGGGCGATCAACTGTCGGTGGCCATCGCGCCGATCACGCTGTCGCGTTTTGACGATGTCGAATCGCTTGACGTCGATTCCAAGTCCCTTGCCACCGCCGCGCAGGCCGAAGACCGTGCCGGATTCGCCATGGAAGTGCTGGCGGCCCGCAACAGCGGCCATGCGACGCTGGATATCAGCAATCGTCATAAGACCACATCGCAACGGTTCGCATCCTTCTCGGGCACCATTGACGATCGTAGGAAAACGTACGAGGCCACCGCCTTGCTCGCCCACCCCGACACGATGCTCGATTCCGCCACCGGCCTTACGGCACCGACCGACGCCACCATCGAAATGAACTGCGCGCGAAGCGAGATAACGGCAATCGCCGGAAGCTCCAATGCCGCGAACGATCATTCCCAGTCACGCGTCACCAATGCAAAACAGTCGACGGATTCGCGAGCGCAATCCCTGGGCGTGCTTGCCGGTCTGATTGCGGACCGTGTCGAATTGGCGCTTGATTGGGGCTATCCTTCCTTCGACGAAGCGCTGTTCGCCTAAGGACGCACAGTCGGGCGCAAAGCAAGACACGCCGGAAATCACACCGTTGCAGCCAGTCCGATTTGACAATCGCCACCGCTGTGGCACAATTATCAAGTTGCTTGTTTTCAGGTGACGAATGGATAAGTGTCCGAGCGGTCTAAGGAGCACGCCTCGAAAGCGTGTGAGGGCGAACCCCTCCGCGAGTTCGAATCTCGCCTTATCCGCATGCAATGAAGGTTGAAACAATGGCGTTTCGGCCTTTTTTGTTTATCTGCTTTGCATCTGCCGAAATACGGAATCCGGCATCGAGAAAACGTCGGGGAATCAGTATCCCTGCTCGTGCACGGAAGCGTTGACCCACTGGTCCTGCTTGACGTCGCAGCCGGAGAAGATGCCGATGTCGAGCATGCAGTCGCGGTAATCGCGGCCATGGGCGATGGTGATGTAGTTGTCGTCGACCATACGGTTGTGTGTGGGGTCCAAACCGACCCAACGTCCATCATGGTAGATTTCGACCCATGCGTGCGTGGCGCCCTCGCCGCCGAGCAATCCCGCGATGTATCGGGCAGTGAGTCCGACGTGCCGGCACACGGACAGCATGACGTGCGCGTAATCCTGGCATACGCCCTTGCGTTGAGCGAACGCTTCCTCGGCGGTGGTGCGGATGGTGGTGGAGGCCGGCGTGTAGACGAACGTTTTGAACACCTCGTCCATCACCTCACGGGCTTGGTCGATCGGCGTGCAGTCGGCAGGCAGGGACGCGATGCGTTCACGGCAGATGCCGATCAACGCTTCGATGGCCGGCCCCGGCACTGTCAACGCCGAATTGAAGCGGTACAGCGGCTTGTAGATTTCGGATTTGATATGCGCGTTGTCCACGAAGGCGATGCCGGTCACCGAGTAGTTGAACATGGTGTGCGGTTCGGGAATGAATCCGGTCATCACCACGGAATCGAAGGAATCGATGGTGGTTTCGAGTTCCACATCCGGTTCGATTTTGACTGCCACGTCGATCACCTGCTGGCGTGGGCCGGTGGCTGGAATGCAGCGCAGTTGGAAGCGATGGTCGGTCACGGGCGAGCTGAATGAGAGCTTCATCTCATAGTCAAACACCAGTTTCTTCACATCGTCTCCTCAGCGATTATTGTCGTTCCTTCGGCGTTTTCCACGCCGTGGGCCTTGTTCCAGCCGTTATACACGCACCGTGCGATGGCTGTGGCACGTATTCTTCACAGTCGCGCGGCGTCCATGTCCATCGTGTTGAGCATGCCCAGATCCTTCAGATCCTTCGTGGAGATGCGCCCATCGAAATCTTTCAGCAGCATCCCCAGTTTTTCCGCAAGCTCCGCATATCCCCGCTGCGGCAGCTGGCCGACCAGCCAGCGCAATCCTTCGGCGAAGCATTGCGGTACCGGCAGACCGTTCAACGGCAGGATGTAGCTGCCCAGTTTGGCGAGCGGCGCCTTGAGCTCTTCCACGGAATATCCGAATCGTGTGTACAGATCCAGACGTTCCAGATATTTGCCCACGAAAATGAACGATTTCAGAGTCGGTTCGACGGGGGAATTCTCCACACCTCCCCAGAAGGCGAGCATGTTGTCCGCGATGTCGCGGTGTTTGAAGATGTCCGCGTCCGTGCCGCCGTATTCGGATGCCTCCACTATGGAGCTCATGGCCAACTCCACCTGCTGCAACGAGCGAGAACCAAGTTCGGGGCGTAGAATCACCGCGTTGTTGAACGCGTAGACGATGGCGCTGCGTACGGAATCCGGATTCTTCTCGTCGTACAGGAAGCTGTGGATAAACGCGTCGAAATCCTCGAAATCCTCCGGCAGGTCGAGCGCACGGGCGAACGGTCGGAACGCGTCCACATCCGTGTCCATCACACGGTCGTAGAAGGGGAAGAATTGGCTCAGCGTGGTGAATACGCGTTCCGTGTAGCGGCCGAGCCAGAACAGGTTGTCGGCCTTCGACGCGGTGACGAGTGCCAGCGAGTGCTTGCGGGACTGCTCCAGCACGCGCACGACCTCCGAGCCGGGTGCGTAATCATGCTCCACGCCGGTCTCTTTGGCCAGTACCCAGGTGTCCTTGAAACCGCCGCCCTGTGATGAGTTGACGATCATCTGGCCCGGTATGGACGAGTAGCGTGTCAGTCCCGAATACCATACGTGCGTGTTCTTGCCGGTCACCACGAAGGCGCGCAGGTCGCATTTACGTGGGCTCATCTGTCCGGTTTCGGGGTCCACCACGTCGATGTTCTTGAATTGGATGACCTCCTGCGCGATGAACCGGCGCGGTTCGGCCTTGATGCGTTCGGCCAGTTCCTCTCGTTGCGACCGGTCGAGCGATGAGCCGAACACGACGCCGTAGCCGCCCGCTTCCGCCACATCCTTGATGACCAGTTCGCCGAGCCGGTCGAGTACCTCCTTGCGGTCCTTGTCGAACATCGGCATGTAGGTCGGCGCATTGTGCAGAATCGGCTCTTCGCCGAGATAATAGCGGATCATGTTCGGCACGAAATAGTAGATGGCCTTGTCGTCGGCCGCGCCGTTGCCCGGAGCGTTGACGATCGCCACATTGCCCGACCTGTAGGCGGACAGGATTCCCGGCACGCCGATCACGGAATCCGGGTTGAACGCGAACGGGTCGAGATATTCGTCGGACAGACGGCGGTAGACCACGCCGACGCGGTGTTTCCTGCCGGCATAGTCGAGGAAGTACACTTTGTTGTCCACGACTTCGAGGTCTTCGGGGAACGCGAGCGCCGCGCCGGTTTTCTCGGCCAGGTATGCATGTTCGAAGAACGCGGAATTGTACCTGCCGGGGGTGAGCACCACTGCTATGCCGTCGGTGGAGACGAAATCCATGGATTGGCGCAGCAGTCGTGGATAATCGCGATTGTCGCGCACACGTACGTTGCGGAACAGGCTGGGCGTGATTCTGCGTTCGATATCGCGGGCGAACAGCGGATAGCTGGCACCGGATGGAATGCGCAGATTGTCTTCCAGCACCCACCATTGCCCGTCCTGCCCCTGCACCAGGTCCTCGCCGGCGACGTGCGCGAACACGCCGCCCGGAGGTGTCACGCCGTTGACTTGCGGAAAGTATCCCGCGGACGTGTACACGTATTCTTCCGGCACGATGCCGTCCTTGATGGCCTGCTTGTCGGAGTAGATGTCGCGCAGGTAGGCGTTCAACGCGTTGACGCGCTGTTTCAGTCCGGCTTCCATTCTGTCGAATTCGTCCGATTCGATGATGCGCGGAATCGGATCGTACGGAAACAGCCGGTCATGGTACTCGCCGTTCTTGTAGATGCCGAACCGTACGCCATTACGGCTCAGCTCCCGGTTGATCGACTCCCGACGATCGACCAGTTCCGAAGCCAACCTTCGTGCGGCGGATTCAATCATCGTTCCACGCTCCCTTCCACCCCATGCGAACGCATGCCAATCTGAGGCATCGTGCCTTGATGGAAGAAAAACCTAACGAACCAGCGTTTCCGGAAAACGAAACGGTCTGTTACGACAATGTCTCGGCAATGGACATGACAATCGCCCGTAACATGGCTATGACAATCGCAATAAAGCTACAGTGTGCGCTTGGCGCGAATGGCTTCGGCGCGGACCGCCAGCTGGTCGTCGGCCGGATATTCGATATGCTCCAGCGTCAGTCCTTGCGGCGCGATCGGTCCTGTGGAGCCTTCGCGCAGCGGAGCCGCCATTTTTCCTGCAAACCAGTCGAGGGAACGTTTGCCGATACCGACCTGCACGCAGCCGTTGACGAGGGAGCGCACCATATTGCGTGCAAACGCGTCGGCGACGATCACGAAGCAGACGAGGCCCGATTCCACGGTCGGCGTACGGTACCGCTCCCCCATCGTCATGCCGTCGTCGATAAGCGTCCGCTGCGGTACGCGACGCCAATACGCGGTCTTCACCTCGCGTATGGTGGTGCCGCCCGGATTCGGGGTGGCGAACGAGCCGAAATCGTGCAGGCCGATCGTCATCGCAGCGGCTTCGTTCATGGCTTTGAGGTCAAGTTCATCGTCGATATGCAATACGAAGTTTCTGGTACGGGGGTCCACCTCGCTTGACCTATCGGCGATTCGGTACACGTAGGTACGTTCCAACGCGGAGAAACGCGCGTCGAAACCGTCCGGAGCGGGTGCGATGCCGCGGATTGCGATATCGGCCGGCAGCATGCGCTGAAGTCTGCGGGTAAGCGCGATGACGGGCGGCACGTCCATGTGGCCGACGCAGCGTTTGAGCACGTCCTCGTTGACGTCCAGATGGCATACCTGATGCGAGGCGTGCACGCCGGTGTCGGTTCGTCCGGCCACGGTAAGGCGCAGCGGTTCGGTCGGGTCTCCTTCCGGTACGCGAAGAATGGTATGCAGCACGCGTTCGATTTCGCCCTGTACCGTACGTATTTCGGGCTGTTTCGCCCATCCGTAGAAGCCGGTACCGTCATATGCCAAATCGATGCGTAGTCTCACGGCATTGAGCATAGCAAATGGCTGGCATAGTGAGGCATGTGGCACGACAGTCTTGGCAGCAGACATGACAAAGGCCGGGAACCTTGCGATTCCCGGCCTTCAATCAGCTAAGAGCGATTCACTCGGCGTTCTCAGCGGTAGCCTCTTCAGCGGCGGCTTCCGGAGCCTCGGCAGCGGCAACCTTGGTTGCGGCTTCGGCTTCCTTCACCACGGCCTGCTTCGGGCTCACCGGCTCGGTGACGAGCTCGATGATGGCTGCCGGAGCGGCATCGCCGCGACGCGGAGCGATCTTGACGATGCGGGTGTAGCCGCCTTCGCGCTGCTCCATCTGCTCGGCGATCTCGGTGAACAGCTTGTGCACGACGGACTTGTTGCGGATGACGCGCATCACGCGACGACGGTTGTGCAGATCACCACGCTTGGCGAGCGTGATCAGACGCTCGGCCAGCGGACGAAGACGCTTGGCCTTCGGCAGGGTGGTGGTGATGCGGCCGTTCTGGAACAGGCTGGTGGCCATGTTCGCGAGCATAAGACGCTCATGAGCCGGGCTGGAGGCCAGACGCGGACCCTTCTTTGGTGTAGGCATTGTTTCTCCTTGAAAGCCCCGTTGGATTCAGGTGGGCAGTTGCCCGAACGTCCGAATCCAACGAAGCGGTTAAGTCAAAAGTGGCGGATCACTCGTCTTCCGGCGAGAAGAAGGTGCCACCTTCGAGATTATTGGTATCGAAGTTACCCAGCGGGGAAGCCTTGAGGGCGAGTCCCAGAGACTGGAGCTTCTCCTTGACTTCATCGATGGACTTCATACCGAAATTGCGGATATCGAGCAGATCCTGCTCGGTGTGGGCGACCAGCTCGCCGATCGTGTGGATGCCCTCGCGCTTCAGGCAGTTGTAGCTGCGCTGGGTGAGGTTCAGGTCCTCGATCGGGATGTTCATCTCCGGGTTGGTTTCCTCTGCCACAGGAGCAGGGCCAACCTCGACGCCCTCAGCCTGGGTGTTGAGCTCACGGCACAGACCGAAGAGTTCCACCAGGGTGGAGCCTGCGGATGCGACTGCATCGCGCGGGGAGATAGCCGGCTTGGTCTCCACGTCCAGGATGAGCTTGTCGAAGTCAGTGCGCTGTTCAACGCGGGTGGCTTCCACACGATAGCTCACCTTGAGCACCGGGGAGTAGATCGAGTCGACCGGAATGCGGCCGATCTCGGCGTTATCCTGCTTGTTCATCTGGGCGGGCACATAGCCGCGGCCACGCTCGACGGTGAACTCGATCTCGAGTTCGCCATCCTCGGCGAGGGTAGCGATATGCATGTCCGGGTTGGCGATGGTGACGCCGGCCGGCGGGGTGATGTCGCCCGCGGTGGCCTCGCCCTTGCCGCTCTTGCGCAGATACATGACAACCGGCTCATCGTATTCGCTGGTGAGCACGATGCCCTTGATGTTCAGCAGGATTTCGGTAACGTCCTCTTCAACACCCGGCAGAGTGGTGAACTCGTGCGGGACGCCGGAGATACGCACCGAAGTCACAGCCGCTCCCGGAATGGAGCTCAGGAGGGTACGGCGCAGCGAGTTGCCAAGCGTGTAGCCGAAACCAGGCTCAAGAGGCTCGATGGTGAAGCGGGAACGCTGAGGGTTGAGAGATTCCTCGGTAAGTGTCGGACGCTGTGCGATAAGCACTGTGGTTATCCTTTCAGCTTCAGGCCGGTGGTGCACTCACCGGCCATAAGCGGCGTTGGATTGATGATTTCTTCTAGTGCTCAGACGCGACGGCGCTTCGGAGGACGAACGCCGTTGTGTGCCTGCGGGGTGACGTCGGTGATGGAACCGACTTCGAGTCCGGCGGACTGCAGGGAACGGATGGCGGTTTCACGACCGGAACCCGGGCCCTTCACGAACACGTCGACCTTCTTGAGGCCGTGCTCCATAGCCTTGCGGGCTGCGGATTCGGCGGCCATGCCAGCGGCGTACGGCGTGGACTTACGGGAGCCCTTGAAGCCGACATCGCCACCGGACGCCCAGGACACAACTGCGCCGGACGGGTCGGTGATCGAAATGATGGTGTTGTTGAAAGTGGACTTGATGTGCGCCTGCCCAACCGGGACCGACTTGCGGTCGCGGCGACGCGGCTTGCGCGCGGCTTGCTTTTGAGCTGCCATTGACCCTCGTTTCCTAATAACGAATTTGCTTTGATGTTCAAACGATGAGGCTCACACCTCGTGGCTTGAACTGTCAGCCACCGATTACTTGGTGGCCTTCTTCTTTCCGGCGACCGTGCGCTTCGGGCCCTTGCGGGTACGAGCATTGGTCTTGGTGCGCTGACCGCGCACAGGAAGTCCCTTACGGTGACGCTGGCCTTGGTAGCAGTTGATCTGGATCTTACGGCGGATGTCCGCATCGATTTCACGACGCAGATCACCCTCGATCTTGTAGTTACCCTCAAGGTAATCACGCAGCGTAATCAGCTGCTCATCCGTCAGATCCTTGACGCGAATGTCCGGATTGATACCGGTCGCGGCAAGCGTTTCCTTGGCACGAGTACGACCAACACCAAAGATGTAGGTGAGGGCGATCTCGATGCGCTTCTCATTGGGGATGTCGACTCCGGCAAGACGTGCCATTGCGATTCCTTCTGTTTTCCGCAGGTCTTGCACCGAGTCGTCCGGTTTCCCGGCCCGGGCCTGCGTACCCGGGGTTCATCCCGCTTTCACGGGCTGTGACTCAGCGCCTGTACTGTTTATGCCGCTGGATCTGCTCTCAGCCCTGACGCTGCTTATGGCGCGGGTTGACGCAAATCACCATGACGCGGCCGTGACGACGGATCACGCGGCAGTTCTCGCAGATCCTCTTCACACTAGGGCTGACCTTCATGGTTTTCCTTTGCTTGTGTACCTTTACTTGTAACGGTACGTAATACGGCCGCGGTTCAGATCGTAGGGGCTCATCTCCAGCACAACACGATCCTGCGGCAGGATGCGGATGTAGTTCTTCCTCATCTTGCCCGAAATGGTTGCGAGCACGATATGCTTGTTTTCGAGTTCAACACGAAACATCGCGTTCGGCAGTGCTTCCACTACCTGTCCTTCGACTTCAATCACACCGTCTTTAGCCATGAGCCTCGTTCCGTTCCTTGGCGATTACTATGCGTGCCCGAAGACACACCAACTTGCAAGAATACACGAAAGCGGGAATCAAGACACGTTCGGCGTGTCGCGATTCCCGCTTTCGTTGGAAATATGTTATTCTGCTTGGTTTTTCCTTCAGCCAAGCTCCGCCACGATGGTGGCCTGGATCTCGTCGACGGCGCCGACGCCATTGAACGTCTTGAGCAGGCCGCGCTTCTGGTAGATGTCCAGCAGCGGCGCGGTCTCCTTGGCGTACACGTCAAGACGCTTGGCGATGGCTTCAGGGGTGTCGTCGGAGCGGCCTTCGATTTCGGCGCGCTTCTTCATACGCTCCATGAGCACGTCGTGATCTGCATCCAGTGCGACGACCGCGTCAAGCGGGGTGTCCAGTTCGCCCAGGATGGCGTCGAGAGCCTCGACCTGGGAGGCGTTGCGCGGATAGCCATCGAGAATCCAGCCGTTCTTGGCGTCGTCCATGGCCAGACGGTCCTTGACGATCTTGTTGGTCAGCTCGTCCGGCACAAGCTCGCCCTTGTCGATGTACTTGAGCGCTTCGACGCCAAGCTCGGTCTTGTTCTTGATGTTGTAGCGGAAGATATCGCCGGTGGAGATCGCCGGGATTCCGTAGTGCTCGCTCAGCAGAGCGGCCTGGGTGCCCTTGCCTACGCCCTGCGGGCCCATGATCAGCAGTCGCATGTGTTGTTCTCCGTTTCGTTCATTCCCCTCAACGGGGATTTTCGGATGATGGATTACTTAACATAAAAATCGTGATACCGCTCCCGATCAACGGAAACGACATCACGATTCAAGTGGTTACTTACCTTCCTTGTGGTCGGTGTCCTCGAACAGGAAGCCAGCGTACTGGAACTGTTCGGTCTGGGCCTTGGCCTGGCGCAGGGTGTCGAGGCCGACGCCTGCGATGATCAGGATGGTGGTTCCGCCGAACGGCAGCTTGGTGTTCAGGTTCAGCGCCATGATGAGCACCGTCGGGATAAGCGCCACGAACAGCAGGTAGACGGCGCCGACCGTGTTCAGACGGTTCATCACGTAGCTCAGGTAGTTGCTGGTGGCGCTTCCCGCGCGGATGCCCGGAATGAAGCCGCCGTACTGCTTCATGTTGTCGGCGGTCTCGTCCGGGTTGAAGGTGATCTCCGTGTAGAAGAAGCAGAAGAACACGATCATCAGCGCGTACAGTGCGATGTACCACACGGATGTGGTGTTGGCCAGGTTGGAGTTGATCCACTTGACCCAGGACTGGTCGGAATTGCCGAACTGCGCGATCAGCGTCGGCACGGCCAGGATGGAGGATGCGAAAATCGGCGGGATGACGCCGCTCATGTTGATCTTCAGCGGCAGGTAGGTGGAGGAGCCACCGTACATCTTGCGGCCGATCATACGGCGGGTGTACTGCACCGGAATACGACGCTGGGCAAGCTCGACGTAGATGACAAGGATCATGATGACCAGCAGGGTGCCGACGACCGCGGCGAACTTGCCCCAGTTGCCATCGGTGCCGTTGGTGCCCCAGCCGATCTCCCACAGCTGCGGCAGGAAGCCGGAGCAGATGGACATGAAGATAAGGATGGACATACCCTGGCCGAGGCCCTTATCGGTGACCAATTCGGCCATCCACATGATGAGGCCGGTGCCGCCGGTCATGATGAGCACCATGACCACAAGGTTCCACACGGAACCGTCCGGAACAACCTGAGAGCACTGGTAGTTGAACAGCGCGCCGGAACGTGCGGTCACCAGGATGGTGGTGGACTGCAGCACGGCAAGGCCGATGGTCAGGTAACGGGTGTACTGGGTCAGCTTGGCTTCGCCGGACTGGCCTTCCTTGTGCAGTGCCTCGAAACGAGGGATAACCACACGCAGCAGCTGGATGACGATCGATGCGGTGATGTACGGCATGACGCCCAATGCGAAAATCGACAGCTGCAGCATGGCGCCGCCGGAGAAGAGGTTCACCAGACCGATAAAGTTCTCAGAAGCGTTGTTCATCTTGCCGACGCACTGCTGGACGACGGTGAAATCGACGCCAGGGGTCGGGATGAATGAACCGATACGATAAATGATGATGATACCAAGGGTGAAGAGGATTTTATTCCTCAATTCCTTGGTCTTCAAGGCCTGGATTAACGTCCTCACCTGGGGTTCCTTCCATCGTCGTGCGCACCTGCGCACACGTGCAAAAACAGACTCTAACGCTCGAGTCTAGCGTACGGCGTCTACCGATATGGCGTTTTCGTCATTATTCGTCTGTTTTTTTGTTTTTCCATGCATGATTGCATTTTGACTGCAAACGAATGAGGCTTCCCCCGCCCTAAAGCGGGGGAAGCCTCATGTCTGAGCTTCAGTCAGCTACATTCCGTTGGAATCAGTCCTCGGAAATGGAGCCGCCAGCAGCCTCGATCTTGGACTTGGCGGAAGCGGAAGCCTTGACACCCTTGAGAGTGTAGGCAGCCGAAACCTCGCCGTCGCCCAGGACCTTGACCGGGAAGCCGTTGCGGACGGCACCCTTGGCAACCAGATCAGCCACGGTGATCTCGCCGCCCTGCGGGAACAGTTCCGCAAGAACAGCCACGTTGACGACCTGGTATTCCTTCTTGAACGGGTTCTTGAAGCCACGCAGCTTCGGAAGGCGCATGTACAGCGGCAGCTGGCCACCTTCGAAGCCCGGACGAACCTGATAGCGCTTCTTGGTGCCCTTGTCGCCACGGCCCGAGGTCTTACCCTTGGAGCCTTCACCACGGCCAACGCGGATACGATCCTTGTTGGCACCCGGAGCCGGCTTCAGGTCATGCATCTGCAGAATGTCTGCCATAATCAGTCAGCCTCCTCGACGGTGATCAGGTGACGGAGGACCTGCAGCTGGCCACGAAGGGCCGGAGTGTCCTCACGAGTCACGGTCTTGCCGATCTTGTTCAGGCCCAGAGTCTGAGCCGCAGCACGCTGCTTCGGAGTGGAATTCACCAGACCGTGGTGCAGCTTGATGTTCAGGTTAGTCATCACTCACCGTCCTTCTGAGCAGCCTTGGCCTGAGCCTCTTCACGAGCCTTGCGGGCCTCGGCGATGCCTTCGGCGCGAGCACGCAGCAGCGCGTCCGGAGCCACCTCTTCGAGAGACATGCCACGACGTGCGGCAATCTCTTCCGGCTCTTCGAGCTTCTTGAGGGCGTCGACGGTTGCGCGCACCACGTTGACGGCGGTGGCGGAGCCCATCGACTTGGTCAGGACGTCGGTGATGCCAGCGCATTCCATGACGGCGCGGACTGCACCGCCGGCGATAACGCCGGTACCCGGAGCAGCCGGGCGCAGCAGCACGGTGCCAGCGGCATCGTGGCCGATCACCGGGTGGGTGACGGTGCCCTTGATGCGCGGCACGGTGAACATGTGCTTCTTGGCATCCAGCTGGCCCTTGGCGATTGCAGCCGGGACCTCACGGGACTTGCCGTAGCCAACACCGACGGTGCCCTTGCCGTCGCCAACCACCACGAGGGCGGCGAAGCTGAACGTACGACCACCCTTGTGGGTCTTGGACACACGGTTGATGGTCACCACGCGATCGAGCATCTCGTTCTCGTGAGATTCCTCACGACGGTTGCGACGCTCGCCACGACGACCCTCACCGCGCTGGCCACGACGGGACTTGCGGTCCTCGTTGTTGGACTCAGCGGCAGCCTGAGTGTTCTGAGTTTCTTCAGCCACTTGGGTTTCCTTTTCGTTGTCGCTCACAGTGCCAGACCTCCCTCGCGGGCGCCTTCAGCGACAGCTGCGACGCGGCCATGATACTTGTTGCCGCCACGATCGAACACGACCGCGGTAATGCCAGCGTCCTGAGCCTTCTTGGCGATCAGTTCGCCGACCTTCTTGGCGGCTTCGGTCTTGGTGCCCTCGAAACCGGCGAAATCGCTGGTCAGAGTGGATTCGCTCACCAGGGTGACACCCTTGGTGTCATCGATGATCTGGGCAACCATGTGACGGTTGGAACGGGTAACCACCAGACGCGGAAGCTCCGGGGTACCGCTGATGTGCTTGCGCAGACGAGCGTGACGGCGCTTAAGCGCGACCTTCTTGCCCTTACCGAGAATCTGGACGCTCATTACTTACCAGCCTTTCCAGCCTTGCGCAGAATGTGCTCATCCGCGTACTTGATGCCCTTGCCCTTGTAGGGTTCCGGAGCACGAAGCTTACGAATGTTAGCGGCGCACTGGCCAACAGCCTGCTTGTCGATGCCCTTGACGATCACCTGGTTCGGGTTCGGCAGTTCGAATTCGATACCTGCCGGCGGCTCGACGGTGATGGTGTGGGAATAGCCGAGGGAGAACTCAATGCCCTTGCCCTTCATCTGGGCGCGGTAACCGGTACCGACGATCTCCAGAGTCTTGGCATAACCCTCGTGCACGCCCTTGACCATGCCCGCCACGATGGAGCGAGCCAGGCCGTGCTTTGCACGGGTCGGACGCAGGTCATCAGCCGGGGTGAGGACAACTTCGTTGCCTTCGACCACTGCGGTGATGCCTTCAGGAATCTCGTAGGAGTCAGTGCCCTTAGCGCCCTTGGCGGTAAAGGACTGACCGTCGATCTTGACTTCCACGCCAGCCGGAATGGTGACGGGGAGCTTACCAATATGCGATGCCATGTTTCAGCTCTCCTTTCTCACCAAACGAAAGCGACGATCTCGCCGCCGATGCCTCGGTCGAGGCATTCCTTCTGGGTCAGCAGTCCCGAGCTAGTCGAGATGATTGCAATGCCAAGGCCACCGAGCGGCATCGGCAGAGCATCGGACTTTGCGTAACGACGCAGGCCCGGCTTGGAGATGCGCTTGATGCCCTGGATGGAACGCTCGCCGTTCGGACCGTACTTGAGGGTGACCTCAAGAGTCTGGCCAACCTTGGCTTCCTTGGCGGTGAAGTCCTTGATGTAGCCTTCACGCTTCAGAATCTCAGCGATGTTCGCCTTGAACTTGGAGTACGGCATATCCACGGTCTCGTGCTTTGCCGCGCTCGCATTACGCAGACGCGTAAGCATGTCTGCGATCGGATCTGTCATTGTCATTTGGGCTAACGCCCTTTCTCGCCATGGTTTCCGCCGCCCTCACGCCTTAGAGGCGATCGGGCCGCGGACCTTCAGCGTCGATATTTACCAACTGGACTTCGTAACGCCGGGCAGCTCGCCGCGGTGGGCCTTCTCACGAAGGCAGATGCGGCAGAGGCCGAACTTGCGGTAGACGGAGTGAGGACGACCGCAGACCTGGCAACGCGTATAGGCGCGCACCTTGAACTTCGGCTTAGCGGCCGCCTTGTTCTTAAGAGCGGTTTTTGCCATATCAGTTCTCCTTGAAGGGGAAGCCGAGGTGCTTCAGGAGCACGCGAGCTTCCTTGTCGTCCTTGGTGCTGGTCACCACGGTGATGTCCATACCACGCTGGTGATCGATCGAATCCGGATCGATCTCGTGGAACATGGACTGCTCGGTGAGGCCAAAGTTGTAGTTGCCCTGACCATCGAACTGGTCGCCGTTGATGCCGCGGAAATCGCGGATACGCGGCAGAGCCATGGTCAGAAGGCGATCCAGGAACTCCCACATGCGCTCGCCACGCAGGGTGACGTAGGCGCCGATGGCCTGGCCCTCACGCAGGTGGAACTGCGCGACAGACTTCTTGGCCTTGGTGATCTTCGGCTTCTGGCCGGTGATCAGAGTGAGGTCCTTGACAGCGCCTTCGATGAGCTTGGAGTCGCGAGCTGCGGCGCCAACGCCCATGGAGACGACGACCTTCTGGACGCGAGCGACCTGCATCGGGTTGGAGTAGTGGAATTCCTTCTCCAGCTCCGGCACGATCTGCTCGTTGTACTTCTGCTTCAAGCGCGGAGTTGCCGGCGCTTCGACAGTGGTATCGGTCATGCCAGCTCCTTTCCGGACTTCTTGGCGACACGCACGCGCACGGTCTTCACCTTGCCGTCACGAGCCTCTTCCTTTTCGACGATGCGCACGCGGGTGGGCTGCTTGGTCTCCGGATCGATGACCATCACGTTGGAGCGATGAATCGGAGCCTCGACAGCCACGATGCCGGCCTGCTGGCCCTGCTGCGTGGCGCGGACGTGCTTCTTGACGATCTGCACGCCCTCGACGATCAGACGATCGTCCTTGAGCACCTGCTTGACGGTGCCTTCCTTGCCGCGATCCTTGCCGCGGATGACCTTGACCAGGTCGCCGCTCTTAATCTTGGCTGCCATGTCAGATCACCTCCGGGGCGAGGGACACGATCTTCATGAAGCGCTTGTCGCGCAGTTCACGACCGACCGGTCCGAAGATACGAGTGCCCTTCGGTTCACGGCCAGAGCCGAGAATGACGGCGGCGTTCTCGTCGAACTTGATGTAGGAGCCGTCGACACGACGGTGTTCCTTGACAGTGCGGACGACGACAGCCTTGACGACGTCGCCCTTCTTGACCGACCCGCCAGGGATGGCGTCCTTGACGGAGGCGACGATCACGTCACCGATGCCGGCATAGCGTCGCTTCGATCCGCCGAGCACTCGGATGGCGAGGAGTTCCTTCGCACCCGTGTTGTCGGCGACATGAAGCCGCGTTTCCTGCTGAATCATTGATTCTCCTTAGCCGAGCTGGTTCTCCCCAAGCACCCCGCCTGCCTGCTAGAAGCAGGCGGGGTGACTCACGGAGCCTTGCCGAACTTATTTACTTAGCGCGCTCGATAATGCTATCGAGACGCCAACGCTTGGTCTTGCTCAGGGGCCGAGTCTCCATAATACTCACGAGGTCGCCAATGTGAGCCTCGTTGTGTTCATCATGGACCTTGACCGTACGAGTGGAGCGCACAACCTTGCCGTAAAGCGGGTGGGTCGAACGCTGCTCGAGCTCGACGGAAATCGTCTTGTCCATCTTATCGGACACGACGTAACCGCGACGAACCTTGCGGAAGTTACGCTCTTCAGCCATTACTTCTCCTCAGCTTTCGTTTCGGTCGCCTCGGGGGCCTGGCTGATGCCGAGCTCACGCTCGCGCAGGATGGTGTACATCCTGGCGATGTCGTGCTTGACCGCCTTGAGGCGGGCGGTGTTTTCGAGCTGACCGGTCGCGGACTGGAAGCGCAGGTTGAACAGCTCTTCCTTGGACTTCTTGAGGAAGCCCTCGATCTCCTCGTTGGTCTTCTCGTTGAGATTCTTCATGGTGTAGTCTGCAGTTCCGACTGCCATCAGATGTCACCGCCTTCACGAGCAATAACACGGCACTTCATGGGGAGTTTGTCGATTGCGCGGCGCAGAGCCTCACGAGCGACATCCTCGGACACGCCACCGATCTCGAACATAACGCGACCCGGGTGGACGTTGGCGATCCAGAATTCCGGAGTACCCTTACCGGAACCCATTCGGGTGCCGAGCGGCTTCTTGGTCAGCGGACGATCCGGGAAGATCGTGATCCACACGCGGCCACCACGCTTGATGTAGCGGGTCATGGCGATACGAGCGGCCTCGATCTGGCGGTTGGTCACATAAGCCGGAGCCAGAGCCTGGATACCGAAATCGCCGAAAGCGATCTCGTTGCCGCCCTTGGACATGCCACGGCGGACCGGACGGTGCTGCTTACGATACTTGGTTCTCTTTGGGATAAGCATTCTCAGCTCACTCCTTCGTTTCCGTTGCGGCAGGTGCCTCAGCAGCGGCCGGAGCCTCTGCTGCTGCGTTCTGCTGCGGAGCAGCGTTGCGCTGGCCGCGACGCGGACGACGATCGCCGCGACGACCCTGGCGGTTGTTGCTCTGCTGTGCCTGCTGCTCTTCGAACTCACGCTCGGTCATATCGCCCTTGTAGATCCAGACCTTCACGCCGATACGGCCGTAAGTGGTCTTGGCCTCGAAGAAGCCGTAATCAATGAGGGCACGCAGGGTCTGCAGCGGAACGCGACCCTCGCGATAGAACTCGGAACGGCTCATTTCGGCGCCACCAAGGCGGCCGGAGAGCTTGATACGGATACCCTTGGCGCCTGCACGCATGGCATCCTGCTGGGCCTTACGCATCGCGCGACGGAAGGTCACGCGGTTGGTGAGCTGCTCAGCGATGCCCTGTGCGACGAGCTGGGCGTCCAGTGCGGCGTTCTTCACTTCGAAGATGTTGAGCTGGACCTGCTTGCCGGTGAGCTTCTCGAGCTTGGCGCGAACGCGCTCAGCCTCAGCGCCACGACGGCCGATGACGATGCCCGGACGAGCGGTGTGGATGTCCACACGCACGCGGTCGCGGGTACGCTCGATGACGATGCGGGACACGCCCGCACGCTCGAGGTCCTTGCTCATGGCCTTGCGGATGGCGTCATCTTCGAGAACGAAGTCGCGGTAGCGTTCGCCAACCTTGTTGGAATCGGAGAACCACTTGGAACGATGGTCCTCAGTGATTCCCAGGCGGTAGCCAAACGGATTGATCTTCTGACCCATCTTTAGCGGTTTCCTTCCTTGTTAGCGACGACGACCGTGATGTGGCTGGTGCGCTTGTTGATACGAGCGGCACGGCCCTGTGCACGGGCGCGGAAACGCTTGAGCGTCACGCCTTCGTCCACATAGGTCTCCTTCACGACCAGGTCGTTCTCGCGGAACGGCTCGCCGGCCTTGTCGGCCTTCACACGAGCGTTCGCGATGGCGCTCTCCAGGACCTTACGCACCGGGAGGGATGCGCCTGCGGAGCGAACTTCAGAATGGTGATGGCTTCGGTCGCCTTCTTGCCTCGGATGAGGTCGACCATACGGCGAGCCTTGCGCGGCGTCACGCGGACGTGACGAGCGATTGCTTTAGCTTCCATGTGTCCTTACTCTCCTTTAGCGGCGTGCCTTCTTGTCGTCCTTCACATGACCCTTGAAGGTCTTGGTCGGGGCGAACTCACCGAGCTTGTGGCCAACCATGGATTCGGTGACGAACACCGGAACATGCTTGCGGCCATCGTGAACGGCGAAGGTGTGTCCGATGAAATCAGGGGTGATCATCGAACGACGGGACCACGTCTTGATGACGTTGTGCGTACCCTTCTCGTTCTGCTCGTCGACTTTCTTCTGCAGGTGGGCGTCGACGAAGGGGCCCTTCTTGATGCTACGAGTCATCTACTCGACACTCCCTTACTTACGGTTCTTACCATTCGGGCGACGACGAACAATCATCTTGTTCGAAGCCTTCTTCGGACGGCGGGTACGAACCTCGCCCTTGCCCCACGGAGAAACCGGCGGCTTGCCACCGCGGGTACGACCGCCGTGCGGGTGATCGACAGGGTTCATGGACTCACCACGGGTGATCGGGCGCTTGCCCATCCAACGAGCGCGGCCTGCCTTGCCAAGCTGGATGTTGGCGTGGTCGGAATTACCGACCTCACCAACGGTCGCGCGGCAGCGAGCGTCCACGTTGCGGATTTCGCCGGACGGCATACGCAGCTGAGCGTAGGCGCCATCCTTGGCGACGAGCTGCACGGCAGCACCGGCGGAGCGGGCGATCTTGGCGCCACCCAGCGGGCGGAGCTCAATCGCGTGCACCACGGTACCGGTCGGGATGTTGCGCAGCGGCAGGTTGTTGCCCGGCTTGATATCAGCCTGAGCGCCGGTCTCGATGACGTCGCCCTGCTTGATGCCTTCCGGAGCGATGATGTAACGCTTCTCACCGTCTGCGTAGTGCAGCAGTGCGATGCGGGCGGAACGGTTCGGGTCGTACTCGATGTGAGCGACCTTGGCCGGCACGCCGTCCTTGTCCCAACGCTTGAAGTCGATGAGACGGTACTGGCGCTTGTGACCGCCGCCGCGATGACGGGAGGTCATACGGCCGTAGGAGTTACGACCGCCAGTCTTGCTGAGCTTGCGAACCAGCGACTTCTCAGGCGTGGAGCGCGTAAGCTCGGAGAAGTCCGAGACGGACGCGTTACGGCGGCCTGCAGTCGTCGGCTTATAAACGCGGATAGCCATAATCTAGTTCTTCCTTTAACTTTTCTCGGCTAGCCTTCAGTTACCGAAGATGTCGATCGTCTGGCCCTCGGCGACGGTCACGATGGCGCGCTTCTGATTGACGCGCTGACCGAAACCGTTGCGGGTGCGCTGGCGCTTGCCGGCGCGGTTGAGGGTGTTGACGTTCGTCACCTTGACATTGAAGATCTCTTCGATTGCCTGCTTGATCTGAACCTTGTTCGCGTTCGGGGCCACCACGAAGGTGTACTGACCGCGATCGGACAGAGCGTAGCTCTTCTCAGAAACGACAGGCTTGAGGATGATGTCGTGTGCGGGCTTGTGAATAGCGACCATGAAAATCAGGCCTCCTTTGCAGCCGGCTCAGCCTTCGCAGCGAGGAAAGCATCAAAGCCTTCCTTGGAGAAGACCACGTACTGAGCGGTGACCACATCGTACGTGTTGAGCTGATCGGCGAAGATCGGGTGAACGGTCGGGATGTTACGAACGGAAAGCCATTCGTTCACATTCTCGCGAGAGAGCACCACGGTGGTGAACTTGTTCTCGGTCACCGGGGTAAGAGCGGCAACGGCGGCCTTGGTGGACGGGGCTTCGGAAACACCGAAGTCGACAACGGCCACGTGACCGGCATTGGCACGATCGGAAAGCACGTACTTCAGAGCAGCGGCCTTCATCTTCTTCGGGGTGCGCTGGGAGTAGTCACGCGGCTGCGGACCGAACACGGTGCCGCCGTGGTACCACTGCGGTGCACGGATGGAGCCCTGACGAGCACGACCGGTGCCCTTCTGCTTCCACGGCTTGCGGCCACCGCCGGAAACCATGCCACGAGTCTTGGTGGCGTGGGTGCCCTGGCGAGCAGCGGCGAGCTGGGCGATGACGACCTGGTGGATCAGCGGGATGCGGGACTGAACTTCTTCAGCGGAGAAGCCGAAGATCTCAGCCGGGGCATCGACGGTGCCGGTGGCCTTGCCCTGGTTATCGGTGACGTTCAGAGTAACGTTTGCCATGATTTATCAGGCTCCCTTCACTGCCGAACGGACGAGAACGATGCTGCCCTTCGGGCCCGGAATGGCGCCCTTGATAGCCAGCACGCCGTTCTCAACATCCGACGAAACGATGGTGAGGTTCAGCGCGGTGTTGGTCACATGACCCATGCGGCCAGCCATGCGCTTGCCCTTGAGGATGCGGCTCGGGGTGGCGCATGCGCCAACAGAGCCAGGACGACGCTCGTTCTTGTGAGAGCCGTGGGTACGACGATAGGACTTGAAGCCCCAACGCTTGATGGTGCCTGCGAAGCCCTTGCCCTTGGTGGTACCGGTCACGTCGACCAGGGTGCCTTCCGGGAACAGCTCAGCGGTCAGCTCCTGACCCGGCTCGAACTCTTCGGCGTTATCGGTGCGGACCTCAGCGAGGTGACGACGCGGGGTGACGCCAGCCTTGGCGAAGTGGCCGGCGAGCGGCTTGGTCACCTTGGTCGGGTCAACCTGGCCGTAGCCAAGCTGAACAGCCTTGTAGCCGTCGGACTCTTCGGACTTGACAGCGGTCACCACGTTGGTGGACACGTCAACGAGGGTCACAGGAACGAAGAAACCGTTCTCGTCCCAGACCTGAGACATACCGAGCTTCTTGCCCAGCAGTGCAGTGCGATTAGACATAATGGTTCCCTCCTCCCTTACAGCTTGATCTCGATGTTCACGTCTGCGGGCAGATCAATATGCATGAGGGAGTCCACGGCCTCGGGGTCGGGTCCACAATGTCGATGAGACGCTTATGAGTGCGCATCTCGAAATGCTCGCGAGAATCCTTGTACTTGTGAGGAGAACGGATAACGACGAACACGTTCTTCTCGGTCGGGAGCGGAACCGGGCCAACCACAGTTGCGCCCGCGTTCGTCACCGTTTCGACGATCTTCTTCGCCGATTGGTCGATGACCTCATGGTCATAGGACTTAAGCCTGATGCGGATTTTCTGTCCCGCCATTGCCTTCCGCCCTTTCTAGCGATTCGTTATTTACTGTTTACCAGCCTGCTTCCAAGGGCACCGGCGCAGAAGACCCCCGGAACCGTGGAAGTTCCGTGGCCATACCACATCAGTGCGCAGCCATGCAGCTTCTCACCGGAGTGAGCCGCTGTGCCACGCTCGCTTTTTGAATTACAATTTGCGAGCCCTAAAATCAGGCAACTTCTTTATCTAAGCATCAGGGGTGAACATATGGAATTCTCGCGTGTCGCGGTTTTTCCAACGTTTTTCGCGGTGTCGCGCCAACACAATCACGCGTCTTCTTTCGATGAAGAACGCGGAAGGTAACGGCGACGGTCCACTTCCCCCTCACTATAAAAAAGGAGCCTGATGGTTTCCCATCAGGCTCCTTTTGCACGACTCCTTATATACGCTTCACTTCACATCTTTTATATAAGGAGTCACGTTGCGATATTGCGATCAGGCGCGCTCGGAAGCTTCCTCCGTGGCGGCCTCACCCTGACGCTGGACGCGCAGCTTGTGGCCTTCCGCCTGGCTGACGCCGTAGTAGGCCGCGATGGCGATATCCTTCATATCCTCGATCTGCGGGATACGCGGGTTCGCCGGTGCGCACTGGTCTTCGTAGGCGCGCATGCCGATCTGGTCGATGATGGACCAGTAGTAGTCCTCATCCACACCGCACTCCTTGAAGCTCTTGTTCATGCCGAGCTTGTTGTCACGGTAGTCCTCAACGGCCTTGGCCAGGTTCTCGACGCCCTCTTCCGGAGTCTTGCCCGGGTTCACGCCAAGGTTCTTGGCGATCTCCTGGTAGCGTTCCGGAGCGATGTACTTGTTGTACTTCGGCCAGCTGGTCGGCTCCTCCGGGACGGAACCGTTGTAACGGATCACGTACGGCAGGAGGATGGAGTTGGTGCGGCCGTGGGCCACGTGGCACAGAGCGCCGATGGTGTGGGCCATGCCGTGACACATGCCGAGGAAGGCGGAGCCGAATGCCATGCCGGCCATGGTGGCGGCGTTGTGCATCTTCTCCTGGGCGCGGGTCTTTTCCTCACCCGGCTCGCCATTGACGGACTCGGCGAGGTTGTCCCACACCAGCTTGGCCGCGTGCAGAGCCATGCCATCGGTGAAGTCGTTGGCGTAGACGGAGACGTAAGCCTCAAATGCGTGGGTCAGGGCGTCGAAGCCGGCGTCGGAAGCGAGCTTGCGCGGCTGGGTGCGGGCCAGCACCGGATCGACGATGGCGACGGACGGGGTCAGCGCGTAATCGGTGATCGGGTACTTGTAGCCGGTCTTGTGGTCGGTGATCACAGCGAACGGCGTGACTTCGGAACCGGTGCCGGAAGAAGTCGGGATGCACACCAGCTTGGCCTTCTTGCCCAGCGGCGGAATCTTGAACGCGCGCTTACGGATATCGAAGAACTTCTCACGCACATCGGAGAAGGAGATTTCCGGGTGCTCGTACAGCAGCCACATGATCTTGGACGCATCCATCGGGGAACCACCGCCGACGGCGATGATGGTATCCGGCTCGAACTCCTCGCGCATCATGGCGGCGCCACGTTCGACGGTTTCGACGCTCGGCTCCGGCTCGACATAATCGATGATACGGAAGGTCACGCGGTTGGAACGTGCACGCAGCTGATCGATGATCTTGTCGACGATGCCGAGCTGCTCCATGACCTTATCGCACACGATGACGGCCTTTTCGATGCCGTACATGTCACGCAGGTACTTGATGGCGTTCGGCTCGAAGTAGGTCTTGGCCGGAATCTTGAACCACTGCATGTTGTTGTTCCTCCGAGCGATGCGCTTGATGTTGATGAGGTTGACTGCCTGGACGTTGCCGGACACGGAGTTGCCGCCGTAGGAGCCGCAGCCCAGGGTCAGGGACGGGGCGATGGCGTTGTAGATGTCGCCCACGCCGCCGAGGGAGCTCGGGGAGTTCCAGATGATACGGCAGGCGTGCATGCGCTGGCCGTACTCGCGGACCAGGTCACGGTCGTTGGTGTGGATGGCGGCGGTGTGGCCGGCGCCATGCTTCAGCATGGCTTCGCACATCTCGAAGGCCTGTTCCTTGTTGTCGGACTTCAGCACGGCCTGGACCGGAGCAAGCTTCTCCATGGTCAGCGGCTCGTTCTCGCCGACTTCCTTGCACTCAGCGGCGAGGATGGTGGCGTCTTCCGGAATCTCGAAGCCGGCGGCCTTGGCGATGTACTGCGGGGACTTGCCCGGCACCACGGAGTTGAGCTTCGGGGTCTGGCCGGAGTATGCGGTGCAGCCGAACATGTACTGCTCGAGCTTGGCCTTCTCCTCGGCGTTCACGAAATAGGCCTTGCGACGCTTGAGTTCCTTGACCAGCGGATCGTAGATGTCCTTGTCGGCGATGATGGCCTGCTCGGTAGCGCAGATCATGCCGTAATCGAAGTGCTTGGAAAGAATCAGATCGTTGGCTGCACGCACGACGTCGACGTTCTTGTCAACGTATGCCGGAGCGTTGCCCGCGCCGACGCCCAGGGCCGGCTTGCCGGAGGAGTATGCGGCCTTGACCATGCCCGGACCACCGGTGGCAAGGATGGTGGCGACACCATCATGTTTCATCAGGGCGCCAGTGGCCTCGATGGACGGATGCTCGATCCACTGAATACAGTTCTCAGGAGCGCCTGCTGCGATAGCGGCATCGCGAACGATCTTGGCGGCCGCGACGGAGCAGTTCTGTGCGCCCGGGTGGAAGCCGAAGATGATCGGGCAGCGGGTCTTCAGTGCGATCAGCGACTTGAAGATGGCGGTGGAGGTCGGGTTGGTGACCGGGGTCACGCCAGCGACGACGCCGACAGGTTCGGCGATCTCGTCGATGCCCAGCACGTCGTCCTCGCGGATGATGCCGACGGTCTTCTGACCGGCCAGGTAGTTGGTGACATGCTCGCAGGCGAAGATGTTCTTGGTGGCCTTGTCTTCGACCAGACCACGGTGGGTCTCATCGACGGCCATCTTGGCGAGCACCAAGTGCTTGTTCAGGGCTGCGACGGATGCCTTGGCCACGATGTGGTCGACCTGCTTCTGATCGAGCTTTTCGAATTCGTCAAGAGCCTTCAGGCCCTTCTTGACCAGAGCGTCGACCTCAGCCTCGGCTGCGGCGAGCTTCTCTTCCGGAGTCGGCTTGGTCGGCTCTTCCTTCTTTGCGTCTGCCACTTGAAGTCCTCCTCGATTCTTTGGGGGTTTGCAAAGTAGTTTCCCGTTATTCCACCCACCTCGAAGCGGATGGACGCGTTGCTGGTCTTTTGTGACCTAGGACACACTTTAGTGAGTATGCAATATGATTTTCCACTGCGTCGTGTCGCAAGAGAAATGTTATATTCTGTTCATTTAATGTTTAGATTGCGTTCTTTTGTGAAGAGAAAAAGCTTTAAAAACATCATTTTGAGCGTTTTTGTTGCTTTTTATCATAAATCACACACACTTTCTCAAGTCTCACCTCCTCATCTTTTATAAAAGTATTTTCTATATGATATCAATCATATCAAACTTTTACAAACTTTATTTACTTATCTTGTCCGTCCAATGTATTTTTTCCGCCAGCCAGTAGGAGTTTCGCCCGTTTCTTCAAAGAAGCGACGATTGAAATTCGAAGCGTTTCCATATCCGCAAGCACGACGAATCGACGCGACGCTTTGATTCGTGGTCGTCAGCAATCTGCACGCATGCCCGATACGCAATCGTCGAACAAAATCCGAAAACCTTATTCCTGCGGCCCTTTTGAACAGACGAGAGAAAGCCGACACACTCATTCCAGCCTGACGAGCGGCCAAATCCAGGCTAATTTCACCGCTCAGATGCGAGGAAATGTACTCAATGGCATCGTTGACCACACTTTCCGCACCACTGCATACAGCCGGATCGTATCCGGACGCAACCACTGTATAGGATTCATCTGCTGAGGCATGCGCGAACACATCCAACACACGAATCAGATCACTAACACGGCAAGCAAGACTATGTTCCTCCATGCTTTCCAGAATCGAACCGGCCTGACGAGCGGATTCACCGCTCAGCACCAACGCCTGCCCCGCACGCCTCAACACCATTGCAAAACCAGACGTTTCCGGAAATCCAGACATCAGCAGACGTATGGTTTCCGGACGCACATGGCACACCACATCACGCTGACGAAGCCGCTCCCCCGGAGCGATGTCGGACACCCAATTATGCGGAAGATTCGAACCAATCAGCGCAACCTGCCCGGCCTCATACGGAACAACGGCATTGCCCGCCATCATCAATCCGGTACCTTCCCGAATCAGATGAATTTCAATATGAGGATGATGATGCCATTTCGCCAACGAGCTTGGGTAGCCATGCTTCACCCAACGCACCGAAGCCTGCGCGTCCGGCACAATGATCTCCAATACGCCGGAATCGTTCGAACTTCCACCTTTCGGCACGAATCCACCAAAAGAGGTCTGAGCCAAAGCCGCCTTCCCATGCCGATTATCGTTGACTTGTACAACAGCACCCATGGCCTAGACCCCTTTCGTCGTTCCGTAACGTGCGTAACGTCAGTCGTTATTCACGGTAATCTGCAGCTTAATATCTCCAGGACGCCCCTCGGCCATGCGATCGAACGCCGCCTTGGCATCCTCCATCGCATAGGTGTCGGTGATGAATGGCTTCAGATTCAGTTTACCGTTAGCCACGAGGTCAATGGCCTTCTGATACACATTGGCATAACGGAAGATATTTTCGATGCGCACCTCGGTAGCCTGCAGTTCCGTAATGTCGATAGCCACCGGACTGACCGGAATGCCAACGATAACGGCAGCGCCACCGGGAGCAATCAGCTTCCAGAATGTCTCGTATGACTTCGGCGAGCCCGAGCACTCGAAAGCCACATCAGCACCCCAACCCCCCGTTTCCTCACGGACGCGCTCCACCAGATCCTCTTTGGTGAGATCCACCGGAATAATACCTGGAATCTGAGCCGCAATCGCCAGTTTGATTGCCGACACATCAGAAATCAGCACCTTGGAAGCACCACCTGCCAACGCGCACGACGCGGTCAGCATGCCGACCGTGCCCGATCCGGTGACCACGCAGACATCGCCCGGCTTGATACGAGCCTTGGTGGCGGACCACATGCCCACAGCCAACGGTTCAAGCAGCGCACCCTCACCGAAGCTCACATTGTCGGGCAGCTTGTAGGTGAACGCCGCAGGATGGTTCACCGTTTCGCACAGGCAGCCATCAATCGGCGGAGTGGCAAAGAAACGCACCGCAGGATCGACGTTATACATGCCCAGTTTGCTGGCACGCGAACTCATATCCGGAATGCCGGGCTCCATGGCCACACGATCGCCCACCTTGAAGCCTTCGACGCCAGGACCGACCTCAACCACCGTGCCGGAAGCCTCATGACCGAGAATCATCGGCTGCTCCACCACATATTTGCCCACGCGACCATGAGTGTAATAGTGCAGGTCGGAACCGCACACACCAACGGTATGCGGCGCGATCTTCAGCTCGCCTAGACCAGGTGCGGGGACGTCAGGTACCTCACGCACATTGATGACGCCCTGCTCTTCGAGAACGACTGCCTTCATGATTATTCTCCTTTGTGGATAATGATGTTTTTTGAGAAAAATGATGATCGAGCAATTGATATTCAATTGCGATTAGTTACGCTCGATCGCGGCAATGCGATGGCCGCGATCGTCAAATCCGGGTTGATGAGGATGAATGCCGAACGTGACCAACGATCCGATCGCATAGCAGATCGCATACGTCCAGCACACGCCGCCGAATCCGATAGTGGAAACCAGCACCGTCGCAATCAGCGGACCGAAAAACGTAGCCAGGCCGGAAGCGAAATTATGCGCGGAAATCGCAGCACCCTTATGTTCCAACGCCAACGCGGGAAACACGGCTCCCATAGGAACGAAAGCGGAAATTCCCAATCCAAGAACAACCGCATCAGCACACATAAGTACCATATTCGCCCCGAAAAACTGCGGAATGTAATACATGCCCAGCGTGCCGATCACACAGAACCAGCAGCCAAACCAGCGCATTTGCCGCATCCAACCATGCGAATCGCCCATACGACCCCAGAACACATTGCCGAAAATGGTGACCACAAACTGGAATCCCCAAATCTGACTCCATTGCGAAACCTTAAACCAAGCGCCGCCGCCATTGTTGGTAGTGGCCAAGTAGAGTGGCATGATGACGGGAAAGCCATACAACGTCAGATTGCAGATCACACGCACCACCGCAGCCAAAGCGATTTGGCGATTATGCACCAGAATGGTGACTCCTCGACTAAGCTCGCGCAGCTTGTCTGCATTGCTCATGGAAGAGGTGCCAGAACCCTTGCTTTTCGGCACCATCAGCAGGCAAATCAGCAGTCCAGCTATAGAAAACGGCAACGAAAGCCACAGCGAATAGTACTCGCCCACCATCGGAATGGTGAAACTCGGCAAATATGCGCCAAACACGCCGATGCCGAACGAGTAGGCGGCCCAAAACCACCCCATGGCCGACGCGAGCTTGGCAGGATCGATGGTTTGCGCCATCAACACCACGAACGAGTAGATGAACAGCGGGTAACCAACACCCCGCAACGCATACACGCCTAACATCAGCGGATAGACGCCGCTCGGCAGCGCCACACCAACGAACAGCAGGTGCAAAACGACCCAGGCGCTCGCGCCGATAAGCATGATGCGTTTGGCACCGAACATTTCAGCTAGCACACCGGACGCCCAGCCGGCAAGCGCAGCCACCAGCCCGTACATGGTGAACATCAGCGACGATTGCGAAGAGCTGAATCCCTGGTCCACGATGTATTTGGACAAAAAAGTCAATTCAAAGCCATCGCCGGTCATGAACACCGCTATGGCGACCAAGCCGGCCAATAGCGTGCGCGGCAGACCTATCTTCATAACATGTCTCTTTTCTTGGTAGAACGTCGTTGTCACCGTCTCAACTTTTTGTTGATAAATATATTTTCGACGCAGAAAAGTGGCAGAAAATCCTTTATGCACAGCTGTTTTTGATACTTTTTTGCAATACCTGATATCTCAGACCAACACGAGACATAAGGAAAGGACTTTTATGAAGTAATCTTGGAAAAGAAGTTGCGCAGGAAGGATCAACCAGTGAAAGCCCAATCCGCCCTATCAGTCAAAGAAGCCAATCTCAAGGCCATGACCGCGTTCATCTACACTCAAGGTTCAGCCACCAAGCAGATGTTCGAACACGAATTAGGGCTCAGCCTGCCAACCATCACGCAGAATCTGCGCGCCATGGAGGCCGACGGGCTCATCGTCAAAGGCGAGATGCAGCAATCCACCGGTGGACGCAAAGCGCAAATCTACGAATTCGCGGCACACTCCAGCGTGGCTATCGGCGTGCGAATCCAAACCACACGAATCACGGCCATCGCCATTGATCTGAACGGCAAATCCGTGGCCACCAGACAGCGCACACTCCCCTATCGTAACAACGACGCCTACTACCAGCGCATGAACGGCATCATCAACGATTTCGCACAGGAACTGGCGAAACAAGGCAGCACGGTGCGAGGCGTGGCCTTCTGCATGCAAGGCATCGTATCGGCAGACGGGCAGTCGATCACCTTCGGCAAAATCATGAACAACACCGGCCTGAAACTCAACGAACTCAGCCACGGCCTCAACTATCCGTCGCTGATGATTCACGATTCCGACGCTTCTGCCATGGCGGAACTCTGGTTCGACCACAATCTGAAGGATGCCGTCTGCATCTACCTCGAGCGACGCCCCAGAGGCGCGGTCATCGTAGACGGATCGCTCTACCAAGGGCCCAACCAATGCAATGGCTCAATCGAACATATGACGCTGATTCCAGGAGGCAACACCTGCTACTGCGGACAACAGGGCTGCATGGATACGTATTGCTCGCCGGAAACGCTGATGGAAGACGGCGAAAGCCTGCCCGGCTTCTTCTCGGTGTTGGAACAAGGCGAGCAGGAGCATCGCGAACGATTCTCGCAATGGCTGGATTATGTGGCGCTGGCGGTAACGAATATTCGCTCGGTACTGGCCGGTGACGTGATCATCAGCGGTGAGGCAGCACAATATCTCGATGATGACGATATGGCCGGACTACGCGAACGCGTGGTGGAACATACGCCATTCGGCACCACGGATTTCACCCTGCGCAAGGGAATGGCGCTCGACCATCAAGACATTATCGGCGCGGCTCTGCGTTTTGTGGAGCCGTACGTACGCGAACTATGCGATATGTGACCGCTTTTGCGCACATATTAATCGCATTAGTCGCATCGATTGCATAACAAAAAAGAAGCGTGTTCCGAACCCGTATATAAGGTTCAGCGCACGCTTCTTTGTTTGCTTCCGTCTGTTTCGCCTGTTGTATTTGTTTTCAACGATTATTTGACAGCAATCATCTAACGATAGTTATTTGACAATTTGACAGAATTCAATGGTTTCGCCGTTCGGTCCGTACACGTTGAAGTAGCGGATGCCATGCTCCCAGAAGCTGTCGATATGCTGGATTTCGTTATCTTTGAAATTCAGCCCGAGTTCCTTCGCGTTTTCGAATGCGGCTTCGATGTCGGGAGTGTCGAATGCCCAATGATTGATGGCACCAGTGGTCAGCGGAGCCGGATCACCCTCCCACGTTTCGATGGTCAGATGGCCGTAACGCAGGAATGCGCAACGATTTTCGCCGTTATGGAACAGTCCGGCCAGTTCGAAACCAAGCTTCTTCGTATAGAATTCGATGGTTTCGTCGAGATCCTTCGCCGGCATGCCGGAATGCTGCAGATCGGTAGTGAATTCAGACATTGCTTTCGTCATAAAATTACCTCCTGATAACGATGAATACGATTGATTTTTCCCTTTTGTGATTAGGATATGCGCTATGCGGCGATGTCGGCGGCGCATTTGCCGTCATGTCGTGATACTTTTTCGCTAATTCCAAGCTGTTCAGGACGAATAAACAGCGTCCGGCACCGATTTTGACGACAGCCTTGGAAGCGGCGGCGATTTTGCCGTCGAGGAAGTCCTGCACCTGCTCGAGTTCAAGCTCACGGCTGGATCAAACCGGCACGAGCGTCGACAGCCTCGACATAGCAAGTCAACAGATAATTTCAAAGTGTTTAGAATGAGGTTATGAAGAACCCACCTTTGCACCGCTACGCAACCCGACCAGGTCTCTATTTCACCGACGATGGTGGCGCGGACGCCGTTGTCCGCTCAGAAACAGCAGACCAAGTGTGGTTTTGCGTACTTGAACCACTTGACCAACCGAGCGCCTTCTATGCCGACGCCGCACGGCTGTTCAACGAACCCGGACTCACGTTCATCGATCAGGCCAAAAAACAGCGCATCTGCACCAGACGCATTCCCTCGCTCAATCTTCGCGAAACACTGTTCCGCATGGACGGTCCCAACTACGGACTGTGGTACGTGCACGTGCCACAAGCATGGGACGGCATGCAATACGGATACCGCGTCAACGGCCCATGGGATCCAAACCATGGCGTGAGCTTCAATCCATACAAACTGCTGCTCGACCCATACGCCAAAGGCATCGAAGGCAAGATGGAACTCGGCCCGGGCGCCTTCGCCTACGAATGCGAGATCAAAAACGGCAAGGTCGCCGGTTCGCCGTTCGGACCGATGAGCACCGTGGACTCTCTGGGACACATGCCTGTTTCCGTAGCCATTGACGACCGCGACATCAACAAGCATATGGGAGAACCATCCCACCCGCATGTGCCATGGAGCAAAACCGTCATCTACGAACTGCACGTCAAAGGATTCACCGCGAACGCCCCATGGCTTCCTCCGGAATTGCGCGGCACCTATGCCGGCCTCGCCCATCCGGCCACGCTCTCCTATCTGCAGGACCTCGGCGTGACATCCATCGAACTGCTGCCCATCCAAGCCAAGCAATCCGAACTGTTCCTGCAGGAACGCAATCGCACGAATTACTGGGGCTATTCCACGCTCGGCTACTTCGCCCCCGAAGCCTCGTACGCCACCAAACAGGCGCAGGAAGCGGGAGCGGGCGCCGTGCGGCAGGAGGTCATCGACATGGTGCGGGCCATGCATGAGGCCGGTTTCGAGGTCATCATGGACGTGGTGTACAACCACACCTGCGAATCCGGTCCGGAAGGCCCGACCATCTGCTGGCGTGGACTCGACAACCTCGCCTATTACCGACGGACCAAAGACAAGGTCAGCCGCCTGTACGACACGACGGGATGCGGCAATTCGCTTGACTTCACCAACACGCACGTCACCACCTTCGCCGTGGATTCGCTTCGCTACTGGGCCAAGCGAATCGGCATCGACGGCTTCCGCTTCGACCTTGCGGCGACGCTGGCGCGTCTTGACGGCGAATTCACGCGATACCACCCGTTCCTGTACGCGTTGCGCTCCGATCTGCTGCTCGGCAACCTCAAGATGATCATGGAACCGTGGGATTGCGGCCCGAACGGCTGGAGAACGGGACAATTCGGCATCCCCTTCGCGGAATGGAACGACCGCTTCCGCGATTGCACACGCACCTTCTGGCTGACCGATGTGGAACGTGCACGTGGTGGTGAAACCGGCGACATGACCATGCAGTCCATGGCCACGCGCCTATGCGGCTCAGCCGATCTGTTCGCCACCGACCCCGGACGCGGATCGACCGCATCCGTGAACTACGTGGCATGCCACGACGGCTTCACCACCGCCGATCTGACCCAGTATCGGCATAAGCACAACGAAGCCAACGGAGAGAACAACCGGGACGGCAGCGACAACAACCATTCCGTCAATTTCGGACATGAAGGCCCGTGCAGTGATCCGATCATCACACAGCAACGAGAACGGGCCATCATGAACATGCTGGGCACGCTGCTGCTCTCCCTGGGCACGCCGATGCTGCTTGCCGGCGACGAATTCGGCAACTCGCAGAACGGCAACAACAACGCCTACACGCAGGACAATGAGACCACATGGCTGGATTGGGATTGGCTGTACAGCACCGAGCAGACCGCGGAGCTCAAGCTGTTCAACCTCACTTCCCGGCTGATAGCGCTGAGAAAAGCCCGGGACCTCTACAACCATGAGGATTTCTTCACCCGACTGAGCAAAATCGGACTGTTGAAGAAATCCGACCGCGTGCACTGGTTCCTGCCGAACGGAAAGACGCCGCATGATGCGGATTGGACGAATCCCTCGGTCCGATCGTTCGCCATGCAGCTGCTCTCCCCCGACGAGCCAAGCCTGCTCATTCTGGTCAATGGGTCCGACGAGAACGTCAGATTCCATCTGCCCAACGACATCGAATGGGAAATGATCTGGTCCTCGGCGGAAATCGCCGGCGAATATCCCGGACAGGGCACGCAGATCGAGAAGCTGGCCGAGTTCGATGAGGAAGCGGAGGACAAACCTGCCGGGCGATTCCGCAACCATCTGCAGCGTCTCAATACCATGTATTGGCAGATGGATGAGAATGCCGACAGTCTGAACTCCGCGGACGACGGGTTGTCCGAGGACGATCCGACCCTGTGGACGCTGCCGGCTCTGAGCATCAGCGCGATGAAGCAGATTTCGACGGATTGACGCGCAGCGGACGGCGCAACGAATCGGCGCATACATCAATACGCAAACGGCCCATCCGAAACGTCCGGTAACGGGTGGGCCGCGAATGAGGGAGATGCGGATGCTTCATCTGCAACGTCTGCCAGATACGTCCAACACATCTAACGAGCCCATTGCGCCCAACGCATCTAACGCTTGCCCACAATAACGAGGAAACCCCTCGGAGACCATAGGTTTCCGAGGGGTTTCGAATAAAGCTTGCTGTAAGCTTTAGCGCTTCGAGAACTGCGGAGCGCGACGTGCCTTGTGCAGACCAGCCTTCTTGCGTTCCACGACGCGGGCGTCGCGGGTCAGGAAGCCAGCCTTCTTCAGGGCGGCGCGGTTCGCATCACGATCGATAGCGTTCAGAGCGCGGGCAACGCCCAGGCGGATTGCGCCAGCCTGGCCGGTGGTGCCGCCACCGTCAACGAGGACGATAGCGTCGAACTTGCCTTCGAGCTTGAGCAGAACGATCGGGGAGTTGACCTCACGCTGCAGCAGCTTGGCCGGGAAGTACTCTTCCAGGGTGCGACCATTGATGGTCCACTTGCCGGTGCCCGGAACCAGGCGAACACGGGCGACGGCTTCCTTACGACGACCGGTGCCGTAGCCCGGAGCGATGGTGGAAGTACCGGTGCCAGCGCCAGCGTTGGTCTCGGTGGTGTACGAGGTGAGCTCCTCTTCGGTCTCGAGAACCGCGGAGTCGTTGGTGTTTTCAGCCATGTTTCTTATCTCCCTTCGGTTCACTTAGCCTGCTGCGAGACCTGAGCGATCTCGAAAACCTGCGGCTTCATGCCAGCGTACGGATGCTCGGCACCGCGAACGATGTGGAGACGATCCAGCTGAACCTTGGCCAGACGGTTCTTCGGCAGCATGCCCTTGATGGCAGACTTGATGATGCGCTCGGGGTTGGTCTTGAGCAGCTGGGCGTAGCTATCGCGGCGCAGGCCACCCGGACGACCGGAGTGCATGTACAGTTCCTTGCCCAACTTGTTGCCGGTCAGAGCGATCTTGTCGGCGTTGAGGATGATCACGTGGTTGCCGGAATCGGCGTGCGGAGCGTAGGTCGGCTTGTTCTTGCCACGCAGCAGGGTTGCCGCCTGAGTGGCGAGACGACCGAGCACCACGTCGGTGGCGTCGATGACGTACCAGTCGTGAGTCAGATCAGCTGGCTTCGGAGTGAAAGTTTTCACGATGTACCTTTTCTATATATTGTGTTCCGGACCATCCATCAGCATTACACGCGTTGGTTGGGCGCGGAATAATGCCGTTTTTCAGGTCTCATTATCCGTGGGCTCCCTGAAAGTCCTCGATGGCGAGTGGGAAAAGCGCTTTGAAGGACCCCGTAGGGAAACACAACAGTCTACTAGTATATCGCCTGCCTTGACATTCGGCAACACGAAAAACAAGGGTGTCCGCAGACCGTCGGACCTGTGGACACCCCATGGAATCGCCTATAGAAGATCAGCCACGCATGATGGCGGTGATCTCCTGCAGACGCGGTTCGTCGAAGAGCTTTTCGAGCGGCACCACGTTGCCTTCGCCATCGGCCAGCGGAATACGCCAATTCGGATACTCGTTATTGGTGCCCGGCTGGTTCTGCGTGCGCTTCTCACCGACCGCGTCGACGATGGAGGCGGCCATGAGCTTGCAGGGCGAACCTTTCAGACCACGGTACAGCGCGTCGATAATCTCGTTTTCGTTGGCGGCTTCGTCATCCAGAGCAGCCTTGTCGAGATAGCCCTCCTCGACCAGCATGTTCAGCATGGCATTGTGCTCGGCGGTTGCGGACTTCTGGAATTCCTCCACCGGTCCGGACAGCAGGCCGAGCTGTTCACGCAGCTTGACGTGGCCGTATTCGAGGTAACCGGCCGCAGGAGGCATGTCATGCGTATTGACGGACGCCAGTGCGTACGGACGCCAATCCTTCGGAGTGCGGAACACACCGTCCATCTGTTCGAACCATTCCACGGCACAACCGAGAATGCCATGTTCGGACAGCGACTTGGACACATAGGCCGGCACGACACCCAGATCCTCGCCAACAACCACGCCACCAGCACGGGAAGCCTCAAGCGCGAGAATGCCGAGCATGACATCGGAATCGTAATGCACATATGTGCCATCAGTGGCGGGCTTGCCTTCCGGAATCCACCATAGGCGGAACAGACCAAGGATATGATCGATACGCACCGCACCGGCATTGGCGAACATGTCATGCACCATATCGCGGTACACCCGGAAACCGGTCTGTTCAAGGGCAATCGGATTAAGCGGCGGTTGGCTCCAGTCCTGACCCTGCTGGTTGAACATGTCCGGCGGAGCGCCGACCGTGGCGCCCTTGGCGAAGCGTTCCGGATTCCACCACACATCGGATCCTGCCGGATGCACGCCGACGGCCATATCCGCGACGATGCCGATCTTCATACCGGCCTTGCGAGCGGCCTGCTGCGCCGCGTGCAACTGATCGGTGGCGACCCACTCAAGCCAGCGGTAGAACTCAAGGGTGTCCGGGAACTTCTCACGCAACTGCGCGACTTCTTCGGAATCACGGTTGTATTTGCGCACCCAATTATCGGCGTCGTCGGAGGGAGCTCCCCACTTGTCGTAGCACAGGCACCAGGTGGCGTAGGATTCGATCTCGTCTCCGCATTCGGCGAGGTAACGGTCGAATTCGGCCTGGCGAGCTTGGTTCGGCCGGCCTTGTAGATGACCCACAGCGCATGCTTCTTGACGCGCCACATGGCGTCGCGATCGATCAGCCGCGCGTCGTCATTCAGCAATTCGACCTGCTCGTGCAGCGCATCGACTTCAGCCCTGTCCTCATGGGACAGCGTGAGATATTCCGGCATGGACTCCGGACGGATGTAGCTGAAATTGATGAAACGGCGGGAAATCGGCAGATACGGCGATGGCGTCAGCGGAGGCACCGGCTCCGCGGCGTGCATCGGGTTGATAAGCATGAAGTCGGAGCCGGTCTTCTTTTTAGCCTCGACCAGCATGGTCTTCAGATCTTCGAAGTCTCCCACGCCCCAGGATCCCTTGGAACGGATGGAGTACAGCTGGCTCATCCACCCCCACAGGGAGCCGTTCTTCATATCATCGAGCAGTTCGATTTTCTCAGGAGCGCTGATAACGGTTGCAGTCTCCGTCTCGCTGCCGACAGTGACCTCGAGGGTGTGATAGCCTTCGGGCAGATCGGCGGGCAGGACGAGATACGACGTGAAGAAGAAGCTGCCATTGATCTCATGGGCGATTTTCTCACCGCCCTCATGGGAGATTTTGCCCGTGAATTGCTTGCCGTTTTCCAACGTGATGGAGGCTTCCGGCACATCGAACATGCCGCCGTGCACCTCCACCTTGCTTTCCTTGCCGACGACATGCAGCACCGTGGGAGCCACCACGCGCGTTTCGCGTTCGGACTTGATGGATGTGATGGACTGGTTGATCGCCTCATCGTTGGAAGCGTCAATACCAAGCGCCCCAAGCACCGCCACTAGAACATCGTCTTCGATTTCGTGGTAATCATGGCTCATACCGACGTAGCTGGTGGCGACACCCACCAGCTTTGCCAGACGAATGAGCGGACGGGCGAGACGCGTTGCGTTTTCGGTCTGTTCTGTCATGGTTCCCAGTCTAGGACCAAAACATGCGCACCACGCGCAGGAATCTCATAAAAATGACAACGTATGCAATTATTTTTCCGCAAGCTGCCGTTGAGCGGCCTTCTGCACGTCGCTTGAAGCGTCCTGCGCCAACTGCTGGAGCATCCGATCGGAAACATTCGGATTCAAGGCGACGGCCCTGCGCACCATGGTCGCAAGCACCACCGGAGCGTCCGGTTCGACCTGCGTTCCCAACGAGCCCAGGAAATCAAGCGTGTCGGAATCCATGGTGGAATCTTCGGCGCCTTCAAGACGCATTTTCCAAGACGTACGTTTGTTGCGCAGCGCGGTGGCACGCACTTCGGGCGACTCATCCTTGGTCAGTCGGCCCACCAGCCAGTTCTTGTCATCGGCGTTTCCCGCAACGGCTTTGCGTACGTCAGGAGACTCGTCGGTGGAAAGCTTGACCAGAATGTTCGGGAACGGCATGGTTTCGGCAAGGAAGACGCGGTCCTCCACCGGCGTATGCGCGTTGCCAGCCACAGCCTCAAGCAATGCGGTGGCACGGGAGAACGCCGCCTGGTCGCTCCGGTCCGGCAGCGGACGTCTGGCGAACTCGCTTAATGCGGTGGAATCAGTGGAATGCCGGAGCCGCTCGTATGTGGCGGTCAACGGCTCGAAATCCACGGTCTCATCGGCGTTCGAGGCGTCGGCCTGCGGATCATTCTCATGCTGCTCGTTCTCATCACTCATATTTTCACCTTACGACACTATATGCATGCGGCTCACAACGTGAACTCATACTTTGACCGGACGGTTGGACGTGCCCACCAGTTGCGGAACGACCGTAGCGTTGAAAGTTTCCACAACTCGGGATTCGAAGACATTCGCCTGTTCCTGCGGAACCACCACAGTCAAGGCGATGCGGTCAGTGTACTGCGCGTCGGTCTGCTCGCCTTCCACCGTTGATAACAGATTCTGGAAGCTGCCCAACTGCGGATAATCAAGAATTACCTGATATTCGCCGCACGGTACGATTTTCGCCTTGGAAGCAGCCTTGACCGCAATTGACGCACCTGTGGAATACGCACGGATCAGGCCGCCGGAACCAAGCAGGATACCGCCGAAATACCGTGTGACCGCGACCACGCAATCAGTCATTTCGTTTGCCCGCAGCACGTCGAGAATGGGCTTGCCGGCGGTTCCGGACGGCTCGCCATCATCGCTCATGCGTTCCGCAAGACGTCCATCGGATCCACCACACACCGCGGCATAGGCGACATGCCGGGCTTTCGGATGCTGGTCACGGATCGTCTGAACGAAAGCGAGCGCCTCATCCAACGAGCTGATATGACAGGCGTCTCCGATGAATTCCGATTTCTTTTCGACGAAGGCGTCGTGCGCCGGCCGATCGGCGGAATCGAGTATGGTCTGCATGCTGTTCAACCTACCTAACCTCACCGACCGCGCGCATATGCTGCTTCCTGGTTATTTTTTCAGACGACGACGTTGAATTCCTCCCCCCTTGAAGAAGGCGGCGATGGATTGGACCACCTGCTTGGTCATGCCGATATACGCGCCGTCGGTGCGCCATGCGATGTGCGGGGTGAGCACGATGCCGGGAATCTTGCACAAAGGATCGTCGGCGGCAAGCGGCTCATGATCGAACACGTCCAAGGCCGCCGGAATGTCTCCGCGTTGAAGTCTTGCGAGCAGTGCGCCGGGTTCGATGACTTCGGCGCGGGCGGTGTTGACGAACAGGGTTCCCGGACGCAACGCGTCGAGGTTCTTCGCCGTGATGATGCCACGGGTGGAGTCAAGCAACGGCATATGCACGCTGACCACGTCTGAATTCGAGATCAACTCGTTCATGTCTTCCACCGGAGTGACATTCAGGTTCTCGAACACCTGTGCCGGCACGTGGGAGTTCCACGCGGATACTTTCATGCCGAAAGCGTTGGCGATGCCGGCCACGGTCTGCCCGATGCCGCCGAGTCCGATGATGCCGAGCTTCTTGCCGAACAGTTCGAAACCGTCGGCACCGTCCCAATCGCCTTGCTTGACCTGCATATCAAGCGCTCCGGCGTGCCTGGTCAGTTCCATGAGCAACGCCATGGCGTGCTCGGCGACGGCGTGATCGCCGTAATGCAGCACGTTGCAGACACGGATGCCGCGTTCCTTGGTTTTCTCAAGATTGATGTAGCTGGCGACGCCGGTGCCTCCGAACGCATAGCACTTGGCGTCGAGCCTGTCGAGGATGGCATCGGCGCAGTGGAATCCGATGACCATGACGGCGTCGGCATCCTTGCAGCGTTCCACGATGGTGTCCTCGTCCAGTGTGAAATCCTCGTACATCCGCACGCGGGCCACGTTTTCGAGCATCGTGAAGTTCCGTTTGAACGGTCCGATCATCGATTCGATGACCACCGGCATGACCACCAGCGGCAAGTCGGTGCGGTCCGGCTGGGTCTCGAAAACTCCATCCATTTCTTTCACCTCACATCACGAGCGGAAACGCTCCATACAGGTCGATTAACGAATACGAGGCATATTCTGCCACGGGAAACTACTTTCCAGATGAACCAGCTTGCTCTGCGGTGATGTTCCATTCGCGAACCACGTTCTGATCCGCGCCCATGGAATAGATCACGTTCCAGATACGTTGTCTCTGATTGGCATCTTCTGTTTCGTTCCAACAGGCTCCATCCGGATGGTCGTCCGAAATCGGACACCACTGGTATTGGCCTTGACGCACATTGGCCGTCGGCACCCAATCGATGCGATTGACCCGCCATGAGCCGGCCACGCCTTTCTTGCCGGCGAACTGGACGCGGGCCGTCACGCCTTGGTTGTTGACCTCGTTGCCTGGAATGTAGGACGTGACCGTCACCGCGTTGCCCAGACCGTAGATGATCCATGTGCCGTTGTAGTTCTCAACGGGCTGCGCGCAGTGGCATCCGGCACCGTAGATGACGTCGAACGCACCGGTGTCGGCCAGCTCATGCGCTTCGGACTGCTGCCACGAGTCGACGTGGTCAAGATATTCTTGCACGGAATGCATGGCGATGGCCACCACGTCGGCGCCTTGTTTACGGGCCTCTTTGGCTTTGGCCACGGCTTTGTCGATGTCGGCCTGATGGTTCGGATCGCCGCTCTCGCGCAGACGGTCGACGCGCCAATCATAATCGGGGGTTTGCGCGTTCAGGGACACGGTACCGGCGATCAGGCCCAGTTTGCCGCCACCGGTCGGGGAATCGATGACCAGCGGTTTGGTAGAGTCTTCCTCGGTCTTGTAGGAGCCCGTCTGGGCGATGCCGTCCTGGTCGAGGGTATTCCACAGGCGTGTGATGCCATCCGCGCCTTGATCCCACGAATGGTTCGACGCATGCGTGCATGCGCGATACCCCACCTTGGCGGCCGCGTCGGCGACCTCCGAGGGAATGTTGAACACCGGATACCCGGTGTAGGGGCCACCGCGAGGCGCGATCGGCGTTTCGAATTCGCACACCGCGATATCGGAGGCATCGATGTACTTGCGCATCGGTTCGAACAGACTGGTGAAGTCATAGGCCGTACCGTCCGTCGCCGCGGTATTGGGACCGGCGAAGTTGTCCCACAGACCAGGGTGGAACAGCAGATCGCCATTGACCATCATGGCGATGCAATCGGTATCCGGACAGTCCGGCGAATTGCCGTGATGTTCCTTTGGCTCGGCCTTTTTCACCACATGCTTTTTCTGCTTGGCCACGTTCATCTGCGTTGTGGCCCCCTGCCCGGCTTGGGACTGTGATGAACGCAAGCACCGCGTCAGGAACCACCCACCTACCGCCAGCAATACAACAAGCACGACGGCTGCGACGATGGCCAGCCTGCGACGCCCTGCAACCAGCACTTCCGGGTTGCGGGCATGCACCGCCTTGTCCCTGTATCTCATGGCACTCCCCCTGTTTCTTCTCATGTTCCACATCACTCTCAATGTTCAAGATTACCTGATGGCCCCGTACGCCATATGCCAAGACGCACGCTTCCTTTACCGTATTTGAGCCGTACCGCGTCTAATGCCGCTTCCGCACCGCGTAGCCGTTCCGATTGGGTCGACGGTTCGGCATCCGTCCCACGACCCCGCTGCGCCTCGTTCTGCTCTTCAAGCATGTCATCAAGCGAAAGCTGAACCGCCGCATCCGCCGCTTCGACCAAACCGCCCGCGCTCATGCCGGCAAGTCGCACCGGTCTGGTCAACGAAATGGCGTCGATAGAGCTTTCCGGCATGCCCATCATGGCCAGCAATAATGCGACACATTGCGGATACAGCATGCTTGCCGCATCCGTCGGACAGTCCAGCGTATGTCCTTTCGTCGCATAGCTCAAATCCGGGAATCGCAGCTTCACCATGACCTTACGCGCCATCAACCCTCGTCTGCGCAGCGTGCCGGCCACATCATCGCAACACCAGCGGAGCATGGATGTCACCTGCCGCATGTCTTGGGTGTCCTTGTCGAACGTGCGTTCCGCGCCGACGGATTTCTCCTGCGCACGCGGTGCGACAGGGCGGTCATCCAATCCGCGTGCCGCCATGTACAACCCGCGCGCGCTGATGGCTGACCCCGTCGCCTGCTCAAGCGATTCCATGCTCATCTTCGCCAAGTCAGCCACGGAATCAACGCCCCATGCGTTCAGTCGTTTCTCCAAGGACGGACCGATGCCAGGTATGCCACGCAACGGCATCATCTGCACGAATTCGGCATGTCTGGCCACGGGGATCATGAGCATGCCATCCGGTTTGGCATTGGTCGAAGCCATTTTGGCGACAAGCTTGTTCGCCGCGATGCCGACGGAACAGGTGATGTGGTACCGTCTGGCGACCTGATCGCGTATCCAAGCTCCGATGGCGCGGGGACTCTTCCACCGCAGCAGCGCGCCGGAGACGTCCATATAGCATTCATCCACGGAAACCTGTTCGATGCGATCGGTGACGCGGGAGAACACCTCTGTGAAGATACGTCGGGACATCTCACGGTAGTAGTGGATGTCCACCGGCAGAAAGACGCCGTTCGGGCATAGTTTTCTTGCCCGGGAGCTTGCCATCGCCGAATTGATGCCGTATTTGCGTGCCTCATAGTTCGCCGCGGACACCACGGAACGGTTGCCGATGCCGATGATTACCGGTTTGTCGGCGTATTCCGGATGCCGCGCCACTTCGAGGGATGCGAAAAAAGCGTCCATGTCGATATGCAGCACCGTGCATCCGACCTCATCGTGACCCCAGTCACGTTTGGCCGCTGCGATTCTTGGTGCTGTGCTCATGATTCCATGATAGACAACGATTCGGCAGTTTTGGAACAAATGTTCGAATATGGCGAAACCTGCGGGCATACCGGCGTGTCGCATATCAATGAGACCGCTCGACACGGCTCACGAGTTCGAGTCCCACTGACATCACCACACGTTTTTCTCTCATTTTTTCACAATATGGTGTTTCGCACGCGGATAGATGCTATAGTTACATGCTGTTGCGTCGTAACGCAACAGTGGAGTCATGCCTGAGTGGCCGATAGGGGCACCCTGCTAAGGTGTTAGTCGTGTTTAGCGGCTCGAGGGTTCGAATCCCTCTGACTCCGCCTTGAGGGTTTTCGGAGAAATCCGGAAGCCCTTTTTTCATGCCAAAACGGCGGAATACCAACGATTTCAAAACATACGGCGCAAACAGAGAATGTACGGAAATGTACGCCAATGCCAACATTTCCGGTACCCAGCAAGGTACCCGAGTTGGGTACCCAACAAGACAGCCGACGACTGCACTGCAAATAGGCCATCGTGTCGGCAATGGTCATGAGCGGGGGTTCAGTCTTCCTCATAATCACCCCCGTTCACGCTCACCGCAACGTCCAACAATTGAGACGCCACATCCGACGGAATCCACGCAGACACGCCCCTATACGGCGAAACGTCCGGCCTAGAACACTTCAAACAGCTCCTAGCCTGCACAACGCCGAACAGGGTCTTTAATGGCCCGAGCCTCCGCGAGACGCCACCGACGAACCAGACGACAGAAACGGTGAAAAGTCGGATAATCAGTCTCGAAATCCTCCTGCACGCGCAACGGCAAATCATTATGCGGCAGGGACGATCCGCAAAGACCGTCCCTGTTTACATATCAGTATGTATACATCAACGGCATGCCGTCACATGCCGAATGCTTTTCGATCCGTTTCGGTAAGCCAATCCGTCCGCATGCCCGGTTCTTGGCACAAATGCATGGCGGGGCATTCCTCACCGATGCAAGGATCCCATACAGGAAGCGGCGTTCCGTCACGGTCCGTTCCGTTGGGATCGCCATTGGCGGCAAAATTGGTCCAGTACAGCCCCATTCGCCTTGCCAGATCGTAATGCCATCCAACGAACGGACGCCAGCATTTCGCAAGGCTTCCAAAGGAGAACCACAGATCGGATGAGTGGAAGGCTCCGGCATCATCCCCCGGCATAGCGACATCGAAATGATAGTAGTATGGCGCGGTCCCACCGCTTGCGGTCCATTTGCGGATCAGCGTGAGATTGCCGAGCTGGCCGACATGCACAGGCTTCCCATCTTCAGTCGAAGCGATGAACTCATTGGTCGTGTTGCCGACCAGCATGTCGACGTTGTTGGCCTTGCAGCCCTCGACGATACGCTCCTCCTGATCGGGAAGGAACAGGCCGTCCACGCATGGCGCCCAATTGACGATCATCGACCAGTCATCTTCACGTCCGCTGTCCGGTGGAACAGGCAGGGACTCGGCGGCTTCCAATACCGTTCGGGCCGGGATTGCACGGGCCTGCTCCAGCGTGGAGACACCCAATGCTTCGAACAGACGGATTCCGTTGGCCTGCGCATGCTCCAGCGTGTCCTGCCGCGCATTGAAATGCCCTAGGCCTGCGCCGGATTGCATGATGGCTTTCTGAAACAGGCCATGATTCATCGGCGAGCAGATCTGGGCCAAGACGCTGGCGGCACCGGCCGATTGACCGAAAACCGTGATGTTTTCCGGATCTCCGCCGAACTTCGCGATGTTTTCCTTCACCCATTGGATTCCGGCACGCTGATCCAGGAATCCGAAATTCGCATATGGTTCGCCGTCGCCGCGTTCTACGGCCTCCTCATGCAGCAAAGGGTGCGTCATAAACCCAAATGCATTCAGACGATAGGCCACACTGACCACAACGACGCCGTTCGCGGCGAGATGTGTGCCGTCGAATTCCTTTTCAAATGTGCCGCCGCATTGATAGGCTCCGCCGTAGATCCAGACCATGACCGGCAGCTTTTCGGAGGCTACCATGCTATCCGCGCCATATCCGCGTAATGCCGGAGTCCAAATATTCAGGTAGAGGCAATCCTCGCTCATCGGCACGGCCGGATCGGTGCCCCATTCACGATCATAGAAATCATCGGAGGCACCCGGCGTCGGCTGCATCGCGGTAGGCCCGAAATCGAGGCTTGCAGCACACCATCCCATGGCAGGGCCGGCTGCGGCGCACGCCAGCGCAGACTGCCGACGGGAGGCTGGGCGAACGGGACCCCTCGGAACACGGTGATGCCCTGATCTTCAGCCGCCAACCTTCGACAGTTCCCTGCGCCACTATGGCCTGTCGCTTCATCGCCCTCCTTCCTTCGTATTCGGCGTCGAATACGCAAAGTCGTAAAAATCGGCGATTCCACCGGTCTCTTTTGTCGAATACAGGAACAATCCGATACGGCAACCTGTGAAATGATCCATTTTGAAGACCATCCGGTGCGCTGTCCCCAATGGGCGCCATTCGGATTCCGGCATATCCGCATCGCGGTAGAAGAACGTCACTTCATCCTTGCAATCGGTGAAATCATATACCGCGCGCAGGCGCATGCAATCCGCATCCGCCATGATTTCCGCATCCGTTACGGCTGGACTGTCCCAATCATTGTCGGAGAAGATGGAATCGTCATTCACCGGCTTGTATTGGACGGTCAGCATCGTGCGGCCGTTCCTTCGCGTAAGCGCGATGTAGGAATAGCATCCTTGGAACGCCGCCAATCCGGCGAAGTCGCCATCATGCAATGTCGACGCGTCGACGGTGACTTCGGCCACCGTCACCGGCCCCATCGTGCGCTGCGTCAGCGTGTTCCATGCATGATTGAGATTCGAGCTGATGCGTCCGGAATGCAGGCGGAATGCTCCCGGACGTTCCGTCAGTGACCAGTATTCGTCATGTGTGATGTGATTGAACTGCCAGTATGGCTGCAGACAGTTGGCATCGACTCCGCCTTCAGCGTTATGCCGGGCTATGAATTCGCTGCCGTTGATGGGCGCGACAGGTTCGGCACAGCTTGCAGCCGGCACGCTGACCGAATGCGGCACTTTGCCGTTCTCGCCGATGACGGGGAATCCGTCCTCGCCGAACCGCATCGGCATCAGTGTCGGCACGCGTCCCACACCGCCGCGGTCCTGCATCATGAATGCATACCAGTCGCCGTCCGGAGTGTCCACCATACCGCCTTGCGCGACTCCGTAACCGTGGAAGGACAGGTCGTCGTCGATAATTTCACGCGCTTCGAAAGCGCCATCCAAGGATTCGGCTATCAAGCAGGCTTCTGTTTTGCCCTTGCCTTGCGGGAAGTGACAGGTGAAGACGTAATAGCGTCCATCATGCTTGTATAGGTGACTGCCCTCATAACCAAGGTCAGCCTGCGGATCGTCCTGTGCGATGACCCGGTCGAGCCCACCCGGCATCGGCCCGCTTAATTCAGGATTCAACTCCGTGATGCGCAATGTCGACTGCCCATATACGACATAGGCTCGATCATCGTCGTCAAAGAACAGTCCGCTGTCGTGATAGAAGCCGTCAAGCTCACGCTTTCGCCATGGGCCGCATGGATCGTCCGCCGTCAGCAGATAGCTGGTATGCGTATCGTTGGCAGCAAACAACACATACCAGGTGCCTCGATGGTAACGCAGTGACGGCGCCCACATGCCTCGACCGTAGGCGTTGGCACCTTCACATTCCAAACGTTCTTCAGGGGTATCCGCCACGATATTCAATGCGTGCGCAATGAATTCCCAATGCACCAGGTCATAGCTGCGCAGAATATCGCACCCGGGTGTGAAATGCATAGTCGTAGTGGCCATGTAATACACGTCCCCGACCCGGATGATGTCCGGATCAGGAAAATCCGTGTAGACCACAGGATTAGTGTAGACCATAGGATTAGTTGAGGTAATCATCATTCATACCGATACTTTCCGCTCAACGCCAGCATGGCGAAAGCATAGAGGAAATTGTCATAGTAACGACGCGTGCCGGTTCGCATCGGCGTATTCCACAGCATGCGCACCCATTCACGGGCATTATGCTCCGCGTCGGGCTGGGCCGAATGCACCGCCGCAAGTGAGCCTTGCGCGGTCGCGGCCAGGAATCCGACCGGATGAAGCACGACCTCGTCCACGGCGGTGCCGTCGATGGCGTAGACGCTAGTACGGTCGTGGGTCAGGAAGAATCGCTGCAGCGCGGCGACGCGGTCGCACAGCACTTCCTGCAGACCGTTCCAAGCTACATCCAGTCCGATATTCGCCGCGGTACGGTAGGCGTCGGAATAGAAATGCCAATGATTGGACTCGTCGACATGCGGCTTTCCGTCATAATCCGCGTATTCAGCGTTCATGCCGGTCCGCTCGTCGCAGGCCGCCTGCAGATAGCGACGGCTTGCGGCGGCTGCCTCATGCCAAAATGGACGGTCTTCTTCGTCGGCTTCTTCGGCGAATACTTCATAGAAGTGCGGCAGATGGTAGGACGGATCGCTCCACTCGGTTTCCGGAATGAACTTGATGAGCTTGTTGTCGGGATTCCACATGGGCTCGCCGTCGTAGCGTTCGCCCTTATGAACGCAATATCTCAAAATCTCGCGTCCCCATGCGGAATATTCGTAGATATCCTCGCCATCACCCCAGCGACGGGAAGCGAGGAACAGGTCCATCGCGAAATATTCCTCGCCGTCAGGTGCAGGACCATTCGAGTTCGGCGTACCGTCCGGCTCGACCGACCATGCGAAATAATGCGCATGATGACCGTCCTTCATGTACATGTGACGCATTACCCAGCCCCACAGCTTGTCGAATACGTCCTTACGGTCGTATTGCAGGGCGATCATCATCGCATAGCTCATACCCTCGGTACGTACATCGTTGTTGCCGGTGTCCATCACATAGGCAAGACCTTCGTCGTTCTCCCAATAGAATTTGTTCGGACCTTCGAAAATTTCATGCCAGACCTGTGACACGCGCTTATCGATGGCGTCCTGGGCATATCCGCACTGTGCGAACATGGACTCGCCCAATGTCTTGTTGGTATCGGTTGCATTTGTCATATCAGTTGTTCCATTCCCAGATTCGGATGTGATTCTCTCCGGAGACAAGACCATTCAACGCCCCGACCTTGCGTTCCGTTGCCGTCAAGGCTTGTCCCAGCAAGTCGGTGTCCAGCACATAGTCACTGCCATCGGGCTGTTCATAGCGTTCCTCCACGATGCGAGGCACGCCGAGCATATCGCTGGTGACGACCTGCATTCTGGTATCGGTGACGGCCTGTGGCACAGTGCACTGCAGGTACAGTCCATCGGGTTCTTCGACCAATGTCACCGGCATGGGCTCATCACACGCAACGCTCGTGGAGGCGGTGCCGCCGAAGAACGGGGCGTCCTCCTGCATGCGTTCCGAATCGTCGGCCGCACCTTCCTGCTTGTTCAGCCCCTGTGCGCCGGACAGATAGATGTTGCCGCCCGCGTATAGAGACTGCAGAGGATTGCGCTCGCCACCACCCTGCGAAGGATCTGCCCACATGGCCCGCTGGCGTTCCAGGTATTCATGCATCGACATCGGGCAATCGCTGTAGGCGGACAAACCATATTCACCGACGGTCGGTTTCACCGGTTGCGGCGCGAACATGTTGTTCAGCCAACGCTCATCGCCGCCGGATACCACAGCGCACCCGGCCACCTCGGTGGTGTGCGGATAGTGATACGGCGTGGAACGGTCGGGGACGGTATGCGGTTCAATGCCGCCGCAAATCAGATTGTTGACGAAGGCACCACCTTGCGACCAGTTCTGGAACATCACCGGCGAGGCGAAAACGTTATTGTCCACCAGATACGGCCCATGGCTCACTTCAATCATGAGGTCACGGACGTTATCGTGGAACACATTGCGCGTGATGCGCGTGCCCTGCGTCTGCCAATCCATCCACATGCCCAGCGAGCAGTCGTGGATGTTGTTGTTGGCAATGACCGTATCCAATGCGGCATGGAATTTGATGCCAGCGACCTCCCATCCGAAGAATTCACGCTTCAACGCAATGTGATGGACATGGTTATGCTCGATACGGCAGAATGCGCTGCCCATATGTCCGACGATGGCATTCTGTCCGCACTCGTAGATGTCGTTGTTGCGTACGATATGACCGCCGATCAGCCCCTTTTCCCAGCCGATGCGACGGGCCTTGAACACGGCCTCCAACTGGTACTGGTAACCGGTCTTGCGCTCGGTTTTCGCCCACTCGTTGTCGCCGGATGAGATTTCCTTGCCCAATGACACCGCGGAGAATTTGGCGTCATGCAGCACGTTGTCTTCGATGATCCAGCCATACGACCAGTTCGGGCCGATCATGCCCCACTGCTGCGAGGTAGGCGGCGCCCAATCTCCAGTGGCCTGCGCCATTTCAAAGCCGCGCACGGTGATGTAGTTGACATGGTTGCGGGAAGGGAAGAAGCATGTGCGACGAACACTGACCTCCACCAGTTCCTCATTCGGATCGGCACCTTGGAAATTCGCCCAGATCGTTGTGGTGCCGGCATTCTCGTCCACTTCGGCATGCCATACATAACGTGTACGGTCCGCATCCGGCACAGGGCAGGGAATCTTCAACGCGAAATCCTCATCCGTATCACGCGGCTGCGGATCGTATACGCCTTCCAACGTCGTCGATTCGAAGAAGGAAACTCCGTTGAGATACACATCGCCAAGATGTTTGTCCGGATCTTTGCCGAACTTGGGCATTTCCAGCCAGTCGCCGAAAATCGGGGTCGCGAATGGATTGAAATCCCCGAACATCGTATTATCAAGCACCACCGTCCACACATGCGGATGATCGGCCAATTCCGTCCAGCCCTGCACGCATTCCGAGCCTTTGATAACCGGCCGTGCTTCGCCTTCGGCTCCGCAGTAGGTGATGCGCTCATGTTCACTCAGACCGCCGCGTTTCGGATCGACTTGTTCGCGGTATACGCCTTCATGCACGATTACCGTGTCCCCCGGAGAGGCCATCTGCGCGGCCTTGGAAATCGTGGCGAACGGATGCTCCGCGTCGCCGCACGCAGCATCGTTGCCGGTTGGTTTGACATGGTATTCAAACTTCATTGCTGCATCTCCTTATTCAATATCGGATGTGGGAATACAGAAGTCTTTCTCCTTTGGCGACATGCACGAACACACATCTTCATGTTTCGTAAATGCTTTAGCATTTCAGTCAAAGCACTGTTTGATTATATGGTTTAACTTTCAAGAAAGTCAAATCGCTTAACTAAATACTTAAAATTGTTGTTGCGAAAGTTCTATATGCAAATATTTACGAAACTCTCGAATAGATTTAAGTATTCCAAACGCAGGAAATCACAGACTTCCGCCCAAACACGATTAACTGCGAAAACTATTTACGCTGCCCCCGGCAATAGCGTTATCATCGATGCTTCATTGGCTGACAAACTGACACTGTACTGGGGAGAGCTCTCTCACTGCGCCACTCCTGGATCAGCGACATCAACAGCTGCACATAGCCATAAGACGCATGGGCGTTGGACTCCCTCTGACTCCGCCATAATGAAGGACCTCCGAGTGAATCGGAGGTCCTTTTTGTTTTCAACGCTTTCGTTCGTCAAAAGGCCATCGTCAGCAAACCGTCAACGTGCCAATCGTTCCGCGGCGGAGGCGATCGCCGCATCACTGGCCGTAGCCGAGAATCGCAGGTATTCCGGCGCTCCGTAGAACTCGCCGGGGCTGGCGACGATGCCGATTTCGGCAAGCTGGCGCAGATCCTCCCAGCAGTCGCCGGACTTGGCTTTCACCCACACGTACAACGCGCCTTGCGGCATGTCGGTGCAGTATCCGTATGCGCGCAGAGCACTCACCAGCATGCCCAGACGCTCCTGGTAACGGGAATGCTGGGTCTTGACCGCGTCGAAGTCACGCAGCCCGGCGGCCATCGCAGCCTGCACCGGTCCGGGAATGATCTGCCCGATCTGTTTGCGGTATGCCGCCATCGGCCCGATCAGCGATCGATCGCCAGCGATAAGCGCCGTACGATACCCGGCCATGTTGCTTTGCTTGCTCAGCGAATACAGCACCAATACGCCTTCGGCGGACCCGCCACACACATCGGCGCGCAAGGCGCACGGCGTGGAGGCAAGCGTATCCGCATCCGCTTCCGCAACATCGTCTTCCCATTGCATCAACGCATAGCATTCATCGGACAGCACCACGGCACCAATCGCGCGCGCGGCACGCACAATACCGGCCATCTGTTCCGCGGACAGCACCTTACCGGTCGGATTGCACGGCGAATTGACCCAAACGGCCTTGACGCCCGGCACATCCTTCCAGGAATCCGCATCCGCCACGTCGTCGACCTTCAGCGTTTGCGCGCCGGCCAACTGCGTGCCGATCTCGTACGTCGGATACGACACCTTCGGCTGCACGACGACATCGCCCTCGCCGAAATGCAGCAGCGACGCCATCAATGCGACGCCTTCCTTGGAACCGACCGTCGGCACCGCATCGGCGCCGATCGCACGCAAATCGACATTGCGGGCGGCCGCGAACCACTCGTGAATGGCGTCACGCAAATCGGCGGTGCCGGCCGTGACGGGATATCCGTACGCGTTCGGGTCGTTCGACGAGGCCGCGAGCGCCTTACGCACCGAATCGGGAACGGGGTCGACGGGAGAACCGACGGACAGGTCGACCATGCCACCGAACGCGGCTTTCGCCGTACGTTTGTACGACGCGATGCGGGACCAGTCGTACGGCGATGAAAATTCATGAAAACCCATCCGTAAGGCTCCTTTTCAAGCGGAAATCACAACCATGTTCCAGCATACGGCAATCGACGTGCCGGCACATGCAACCGTTCCATACAAAAACCGGTTTGCCGCTGACGTGTGCAAACGTCAGCGGCAAACCGGTTAAAATCGACCGCGAATATTCCGCTTTACACGCAATATGGAAGGCGGACGCATCAGCAAGACATGCTCACTGGTTCTGCGGCGGCAGGGCCGCGACCTGTTCCGGATCCTTGCCGATCGGGCCAGCGGCGGAAGCGCCGCCCAGATCGCCGACTTCGGCGAAGAAGCTGACGGCGGCGTCCTTGTACCAAGCCCACTCGTCCGGCAGGTCATCCTCGTAGAAGATGGCTTCGGTCGGGCACACCGGCTCGCATGCGCCGCAATCGACGCATTCGTTCGGATTGATGTACAGGGAACGGGAGCCTTCGTAGATGCAATCGACCGGGCACTCGTCCACACAGGCCTTGTCTTTGACGTCCACACACGGCTGGGCAACAACGTACGGCATGCTTACCTCCTCAACAACAACGTGTACTGTTCCAGATTACTCTTGCGCGGCAACTTCGAGTTCGCCGGCACCGAGACGGGCATGACGGTAGCCGTAGCCGAAGTAGATGGCGAAGCCGACGATGAGCCAGACCACGAAACGGATCCAAGTGAGCACGCTCAGGTTGACCATCAGCCACAGGTTGGCGATCGCGATCAGGATCGGCACCCACGGGTTGCCTGGGATCTTGAAGGAGCGTTCCAGGTCGGGGCGCTTCTTGCGCATGATCGGAATGGAAATCGCCACCAGCGTGAACGCCGAAAGCGTGCCGATGTTCACCATGTCGGACAGGATGCCGACGTTGCAGCAGGCCGCGATCAGCGCCATGACCACGCCGACGATGATCTGCAGGCGCACCGGAGTGCCATGCTTGCCGGTATGGCTCAGACCGCGAGGCAGCAGACCGTCACGGCTCATGGCGAACACCACTCGCGTCAGACCCAGCAGCAGCACCATGACCACGGTGGCCATGCCGATGACGATGCCGAGGCTGATGATCTTCGCGGCCCAGTCGGCGCCGACCATCTTGAACGCGACGGCCAGTGACGGATCGGACTGTTTGGCAAGGTCCTTATAGGAGACCATGCCCGTGGTGACGATGGCCACGAGGGTGTACAGCACGATGATCAGGCCGAGGCCCACGCCGATGCCCAGCGGCACGTTCTTCTTGGGGTTGATGGTCTCTTCGGAAGCGGTGGCCACGACGTCGAAGCCGAGGAAAGCGAAGAACACGAGTGCCGCGCCGGAGATGATGCCGGTCACGCCATAAATGCTGGGGGCCATGCCGGTGGCCCACTGCCACAGCGGCTGTTCCATGACCGCGGAGACGCCGGAGCCGTCGGTGGATGCTGCGGGTTCGCTCGGCGGAATGAACGGGGTGAAGTTTTCGGCCTTGATGTAGAAGAAGCCGACGACCACGATGAACACGACGATGGCGATCTTCAAAATGGTGAGTGCGCCGTCCACGCGGGCGCCGATCTTGGTACCCATCACCAGCAGCGCGGTGAAGAAGGCGACGATGATGACCGGAGCCAGGTCGAAGTTGAACGAGCCGATGGCGATGTTGGTGTTGATGTTCCAGCCGATCAGCTCGAAGAACTGGTTGAGGTACACGCCCCAGTATTTGGAGACGACCGAACCGGCCATGAGCATTTCGAGGATCAGATCCCAGCCAATCACCCATGCCACGATCTCGCCGACGGTGGTGTAGGTGAAGGTGTAGGCGGAACCCGCCACTGGAATCATGGAGGCGAATTCGGCGTAGCACATCACGGCGGCGCCGCACACGACGCCTGCGATTAGGAAGCTCAGCACCACCGCCGGACCGGCATGGAAGGCAGCCGCCTGCGCGCCGATGGAGAAGATGCCTGCGCCCACGGCAACGGCCACACCCATGATGGCAAGATCCCACCAGGTCAGATCGCGTTTGAGCGCATGGCCGGACTCACCTGTTTCAGCCAGCGTCTGTTCGACGGATTTCTTGCGAAATACGTTCATGTCTCGTCCTTCTCTTCTTTCCGCCCGCGCGGTTTCACGCTCCACCTTCTAGAGCACAAGGCGCAAGTATAAGTCGTTTTCGTCACATTGACGGCGTGCGTGACGCTATTTAAGATTCATGCCGATGACGACCGGCTCGGGCACCAGTCGGATGCCGAACGCGGCCTCGACGCCGTCCTGCACGGTTTTGGCGAGGCGGGCGATATCTTCGGCTGATGCTCCCCCACGATTGGTCAACGCCAACGTATGCAGCGTGGACAGGCCAGCCGGAGCGTTTTCGTTGATTTTGAACCCCTTATGGAAGCCGGCATGGTCGATGAGCCAGGCCGCGGAAGTCTTGACGCCCTGCCCGCCGCCCGGCAATGCCGCGTCGAAGCGCGGCGCGTCTTCGGGAAGCGTCTCGGCCTGCTGTGGCGTGAGAATCGGGTTCATGAAGAAGCTGCCGCAGCTATGGCGGTTGAAGTCCGGACCGTCATCGCCGTTCTGCTTGGATTGCGATTCAAGAGCGACATCGACCAGATTCGTCTTCTTGGTGCCCTGCATGGCCGGCGACGCATAGCGATGCGCATCTTCCAGCATGCCTTTAGCCGCACGCACCTTCAGCACCGCGTTGCGGATGTCCGCGGTGTTCATGCGATCGCCCACGGCGACGTCCAGCGCCTTGGCGAGCTGCCCGTAACCGACCACGCCCGTATCGCTGTGCCGCAACGCGAACGTGACGGACAGCACCACGTATCGCGGCGTCGGGAAAAATTCCGCGGCCGGAGTCGCCGGAGCGCTGTACATGCTGGCTTTCAGCGCGCTCATGCGGTAGCCGAAGGCGAGCTGATCGTTGCGCAACGCCTTTACCGCACGTTCCTTGCGGTCCCAAACCTCGACGCTGTCGACGCTGGTGGCGACCTCCTGACCGTACGCGCCGATGTTCTGCACGACCGACGCGCCGACGGTGCCGGGAATGCCGGACAAGCCTTCGACGCCTTCCAGTCCAAGTCGGACGCAGTAATCGACGAAATCATCCCAGTTGCAGCCGGCTTCGGCGTTCACGTGGACGACACGCCCATCATCCTCGACCGGAGCCACCTCATCCAACACGCCGATGGAACGTCTCGCATCGCGGACCACCACGCCTCGAACGGCGTGTCGGATACGAGCATGTTGGATCCGCCGCCGATCACGCACAATGGCAGTCCTTGGGAATCGGCTTCCTCAACGGCCTCGATGACGCCGACGCGCGTGGTCGGTTCCAGGAAAGTGGCGATAGGACCGCCCACACCGATGGTGGTGAGATCTGCAAAACTAGTCATAACGCTCCAGAGTAACAAAAAACCCGACCAAATTGGTCGGGTTTCGAAAGCTTGATTCCGCTCAGCGGGTCTCGCGATGCACGGTCTGCTTGCCGCAGCGGGAGCAGAACTTTTTGAGCTCAAGACGATCCGGCGTGTTACGGCGGTTCTTCGTCGTGATGTAGTTACGCTCCTTGCACTCGGTGCATGCCAGCGTGATGCCCGGACGAATGTCGGCGCTCTTGCTTGCCATTTAGTTCACCTCTTGTGGTTCGTTGCTATACCGACATTCCGTCGGCCTTTGTAGCGAGAAAGAGACTTCGAACTCTTGACCTTACGATTATGAGTCGTACGCTCTAGCCAGCTGAGCTATCCCGCCATGAGAGCCTCGAGTGAGAATCGGACTCACGACCTCTTCCTTACCAAGGAAGTGCTCTACCACTGAGCTATCGAGGCGTGGCGGATAGTGGATTCGAACCACTGAAGCACGAGGCGACTGATTTACAGTCAGTTCCCTTTGACCGCTTGGGAAATCCGCCGTGCTGCCTGTTTGGTTGAACCCCAACCGGCAACCCGTTTAGTATGCCACAGACCGGCCGACTTATGCAAATACGGCGTGTCGCGACAGCCAAAAACGGCCCAAATCGTTGAAATTCCAACGTTTTGCGCAAATCGGCGCCGAACAACGCAGAAACCCCGCCTCCCGAGCCTTGCGAATCGCAATATACGGGAAACGGGGTTTCGACAGCTACGCGCTAGTCTCAGCCGAGGATGGCCAGGATGTCACGAGCGGAGACGATAAGGTAATCCTCGCCCTGGTAGTGCACCTCGGTGCCGCCATACTTGGAGTACAGCACCTTGTCGCCGACCTTGACGTCGACCGGGATACGCTCGCCGGCGTCGTTACGACGGCCCGGGCCGACAGCCAGGACTTCACCCTGCTGCGGCTTCTCCTTGGCATTGTCCGGAATGAACAGACCGGAAGCGGTCTGGGTCTCGGCTTCCGCCTGCTTGACGATGATCTTGTCTTCCAACGGTGTGAGTGAGATCGACACTGTGGACCTCCTCTTTCTAAAGAGAAATCGATACTTACCGCGCCGGGACCCGCTAGCAAGAGGCTGACGATCACTTACGGCGTCGTCCTTTCGCGCTGTGACTTATCCTAGCGCGATTATTAGCACTCTGCCAACTCGAGTGCTAACGCTCTGAGAGAAATTATCAAAAAAGCCTGAAACCATGCGGTTCCGGGCTTTGTAAAAAACGGTTCAAGCGTTTCGTCAGGCGCTACGACGGGCCAGAATGGCCTCCAGGCCGGTGCCTAGGGAGTCCGAAGTCACATCCGGAGCCTCCACATCGGCACGTACTTCGGCATCGTGGAATCCCGGAACGTCGACCTCTCTGAGGTGCACGCCCTCATCCACGCGGGCGGCGGCCTCATCGGCATCCATGCTGCCCATTGCGTCGCTTGGCGGAATCAACGGCTCAGCTTCGTCGGAAGGCGTTTCGACGGGCACGGCCTTGGCCACTTGTTTGGTGGATTTGATCTCCATGCTTTCCGGAGCATCCACCTCAACGTCGGCACCGTCGCGAGGCGCACCCAACGAGAAGGAAATCAAGTCCTGCGTGGACTTGACGGCAACGGTTTTGGCTTCTTCGGCCATATTGCCTCGCTCATCGTGGATGGACAGTCCCACTTCCTTGACGTCAGCGGGCGCGGCATCCGCACGTTCGGCTGTCTGGTCGACGGCCTTCTCGGCAGTCTGCGTCTCTTCCTTGGAAGACATCTCTTCCTTGCGCCGTTTCACCGCGGCGTCCCGATCGGCCTTGCCGCGGGCGATCGCCTGGCGAATCTCCCCCTCGGAAACGACATCGGTCTTCAACTGCTCGTCGGCGACCTTGCGGGCCTCGGCCAGCTCCTGCGCGCGCAGTCTGGCACGTTCCGCCTGCTCCGCCTGCGCACGTTTGCGTTCGGCGGCGGCACGCTTCTTCACCTTGGCATGGTATCTGGCGACCTTCCGCTCCCACACCACGGCCTGCTTGGACGCACGCACACCCAACGCGAGCACCGCGGCCAGCAACGCGGCCGGAATGAGCGCGAACAGCGGGCTGAAGTGCAGTGCGAACGCACAGACCAGCACAACGACCGTGATTGTCAGCAATGAGACGGCGATGGCGCGCCTCCTGCGGACCGCGGCGTGACGAAGGGCGCGAATTTCCGCGATCCGTTCTTCGGATGTTGCGCCTTTGTGCGCCTCTGTGGACTGCATCAGTACCCCTTTCGCTGCCGCGACGGTCTCATCGGAAAATCGCGTTCCGCTGTCGGCATCCACCAGATGCAACGACGGTGAAAAGCGGTCCTCGCGATGTTCGATCACCCTCTTCATGCCTTTAATCGTCCGTCTGGGCAACCAAATGAGCATCAGGATGACAACGATCGCAAGCACGACCACCGTGCTTAACGATTCATAACCCATATGTCATAAGAATAGGTGACATTCCGACATTCGAGGCGAGTCCTCCCCGGCGTGTCGAATCAGGAGGGTGAATTCCCTGTCATCAGACGCGCGGTGAAACCGTTTGGCGCGTCCTCGGCCATCAATACGTAGCTTTCATGATCGCGCCATTGGCCGTTGACGTACATATACGCGCGCCGTACCCCCTCCAACGTTGCTCCGACCTTGCGTGCGACCGCACGGGACCGCTTGTTTTCCGGCAAAATGTCGATTTCCATGCGATGCAGTCGAGGTCCGGTCGGGTCGAACATGGCCCAATCCGCCAACAGCGCCACCGCCATCGGCGCGTAGCCACGCCCGGCGCAACGCTCGTCCACCCAATAGCCGACCACGCCGGAACGCATCGCGCCGTAGCAGATCGCGCCCAACGAGATCTGCCCGACGATACGGCCATGCTGTTCGATGGCGAACACGGCACCGGTACTGGCCCGTTCGTTGCGCCGCAGTTGTTTCATCCATTCCTTGTAGGTGATGGGCGCGCCGTGCAGCGGATCGCCGGATTCCCACGGCTTGAGCCAGGCATCGTTGCGCCAGCGAACCTCGTTCCACTCGTCATAGTCGGCACCCGTCAACGGGCGCAGACTTACCGGGACGCGCATGCTGTGCGATTGGATGAATTCCGGCATTTCAAAGGAATTATTCCCCGGACGACGCATCATGTCGCTCAAGGATTGCAAAATCGTCACCCTTCCATTGTGCCCCACCCATACCCCATGTTCCGTTTTCCACGCAATCGAACCGTGGTACAACGAACGATATGGACATGTATAAGCAACAACGCGAGCTGAAACGGCATTGGCGCGCGGCTGCGATCGAACGACGAAAGCGGACGTCCGCCGACCAGCGTCGCGAAGCGGGACGGCTGCTTGCCGAACACGCATTGGAAGCGTCGTTGATTCGACCGCGATCGACCGTCGCGGCCTTCGCCTCGATGGGCAGTGAAATATCGATGATGCCGTTGCTCGAAGCGATGTTCGACACGGATTGCCGTGTTTTGGTGCCGCGTCTGGGTGCTGGCATGGAAGTCGGCTGGAGTGAGCTGAACGGTCTTGACGATCTGCGCGACCAGCGCAATGCTGATGGTTCCATCAACACACATCGCCCGCAGGAGCCGGAAAACGCAGCGGAAGGACCGGAAGTTCTCACTTCGGCCGAGCTGATCATTGTGCCAGCGTTCGCTGTGGACGAACATGGTTTCCGATTGGGGCGCGGCGGCGGTTGGTACGACCGCGCTTTGGAGCATCATAGCAGCACCGCGCGCGTGGTCGCCGTTTGCTGGCCTTGGGAACCGACCGACGAGACCGTGCCGCATGAGCCGCATGATATTCCCGTCGACGGCGTGCTCACGCCGGATGGTTATGCCGATGTCCGAGGATAGGACGGTTGCGGGGCCGTCTCAGGGAACGTACTAGGATATGTCCCGTTAAGAAATTTGGGATTGTGCGTAAAGCGAGGATATCGTGCCTACTTACCATTACCGTTGCAAGAACTGCAACTACGACTTCACCGAGCAGCAGTCGTTCACCGACGATCCGATCACCGTATGCCCGGAATGCGGCGAGGAGCAGGTCCGCAAGGTTTATTCCGCGGTGCCGATCGAGTTCAAGGGGTCCGGCTTCTACCGCACCGACAAATCCAAGTGACCCACAGGCGCGGAATCCAACGCGACACGCCGGAGATTGTGGATAACTCCCATTCTCCGACCACAACCCCGGATTCCGCTTGCCGTGGTCATAACAATCAGGTCATCATGCATGCATGATGACCTTTTTTCATTCCTTGATGGACCGCCGGCCACATTCGAGTTTGCGCACATCGACGGCTTCGGAAGGACGGACCGCGCGCACGACGCGTCTGCAACGAGACCGTCATGGTTCGACTGCCGCATCGTTGGAAGCCAGACGAAGCAACGCACGCCTGCATCGGTTCCTCGCCGCATTGTGCGCTGGCCTGACGGTATTCGCCACGCTGCAATGCGTACGCGCAGCCATCGCCACGCAGCCTATTGTGGTCGCGGTGCGGAATGTCGCCAAAGGCACGGCCATCACACGCGAAGACGTGGAGTTACGTGAGGCGCCGAGCGATGGCTCGCTGAGCAACGCCTTCCATACGCTTGACGACGCCGTCGGCTTGATCGCACAGGTGGGCATCGGCGCGCACGATGTGCTTATGTCGGGCATGGCCCGTGCGTCCCCCGTTGTGCCGCAGGGCCATACGAGTATCGAAGTGCGTTTGGCAAGTGTGGCCGGCGGTTTGATTCCCGGAGACAAGGTGACACTTTCCAGCGCCACCATGACAGATGCTGAGATGCAGTCCGGCACACCGAATGTCGCGGATATGCCGAACAGTACGGAAACGCCGTCCGGCATGGCTAATGATATGCCGGACGGTGGTGTGGATGCGCAGTTACGCACGATCTGCGCCGAAGCGCTGCTGACCGGCAAACCGGCTAAGGATGCGCAAGGCAATACCATCGCGGTGTTCGCCATGCCGCCCAATGAGGCGGCCGTCGTGTTGCGGGTTCAGGAATACAGTGCGGTCATCGCCACCATCAATTAATGGCTGATAATCCTAATCGATAGCTGGCACCCGGCTGGACGTATCAGCGGCCGCGTTCGGAGAAGACCGCCCAATGTGGCGGAAGCTCGTTTAGGATGCGCTTGTCGTCATCCGCCTCGCGTTGGCGCTTGGTGAGCACGTCCGAAGGTTCGAGTTTGACGCCATCGGCATCGAACAGTTCCGTACCTTGGCGGACCACGCGCTTATGCTTGCGTGCGGTCCGCCGCGTGGCGGAATAACTGGGTGTGGAGTGCGTCTCGGACTGGGTCTGCGAATCGTCATGCTCCATGACGTTTTCGATATGCTCGGCGCTCACCGTTCCTCCCGGTACAGGCTTCCCAGTCGTGCCACGATGCGGTCGACTTCCTTATCGGGGTTCACGAACGCGCCGACGCTCCATACCGTCATCACCGACCAGCCAAGCGATTCGATGTCCTGCAGCAGCACGCGATGGCGTTCCCTGGTGGATTGCAGTCCCATGAACTGCGCGTCATCGGTGAGCACGGCCAAAGCGAACGGCTCGCCTTTCAGACCAACCACCAACGGCAGTTTGAGTCCGTCATCGAAACCGTAATCGACGGCCACGTCCAAGCCGCGTTCGCGGATCCTCTCGGCGAGATCGTTGAAGAGCACGTTCTCTCCGGACTCCTTGATCGCCGGGCGAACCATGCTGTCATCAAGCTGTTCGGCCCAACGCAGCACGGTTTTGAGCGCCTTCGGACCATCCTGATGCAGTCGCTCGTCGTCCATATCGTCGGATGCGAAGGACGAGACGATGTCGAGATGACGGTCCGGTACCGCCAAAGCGTCCAGCAGCATGCCTCGGCCGCCGTCGGATTCCAGCGCGCCGAACTGCTGCAGCAGCCTGCCGTGCGAGGTCTTGGCGTAGCACATCGCAAGAATCGCGTCGGTGGCGTGGGCGCCGGCCACATCGACGATGTCCACGATGCGCACGTGGCGCAGGAACATGCCCATGGCCTTGTCTTTGTTGGCAAGCGACTTGAGCTCGGCACCCAGACGGATGCGGAACGTGTGCGTGAGCGCCACCACGGTAAGCACATACGATGCGGGAACGATGGTGAAACCGGCCGCGCGCTTGCGGATGATATTCACCACTTCGTCGATCTCCTGCTGGCTTGATTCGACCAGACCGGAATTGATGACCGGCACACCGTTGGCGTCCGGCACGAAATGGTACGCGACTTCGCCTTGGTATCCTTCACGCGCCACATCGCACGGCACGGAGCCGTATCCTTCCGATTCAAGGAAGGCGTTGAGCTTCGGCGCACGGCGAACCGGCCTGTCGGTTATCTTCACGCTTGGCAGCAGTGCGATCAGTCGCTGCAGGCCATCGGATGTGACGGTCTTGCGGTGCGCGATCACCACGACCTGCTTCGCGCGGGCGATGATGCTGAGCAGCTCGATGGACGGAATATGCGCGGCCGTATCGATGATGACGGTATCGGCAAGCGGCGCCGGGTCGGTGATGGCAGCGAGCGTGGCTGGCGTTGCCACCAGAATCGGCTTTGCCGCGGCCAAAATCTGCGGATGCTCCCTGCGCAGCCTGTTCAACGGCACGTTTCGGGAACCGGCAAGCGTGGTATGCAGCAGATTGGCTTCCTGCGTGCGGGAGAAAAGCATGTCGCACAGACGGCGTACGGACTCTTGGGCGACCATCGGTCCGATGGAACGCACGTGTTCGACATCCACCTGGGTGAATCGGTCGGCGGCGCTTTGCATGGCGGAGCATCCTGGTTGGAAATGATGGCGGAGGACTTCACGATGTCTTCGAAAGCCGTGGTCCACCACGCCAGCTGCAGTTCTCCGGCCACGGCGTCGTTCGGCACGCCGCGGTTGCTCAGGTCCGCCACAAGCTCATCCAGACCGGCCGAATGGAACTCACGTTCCAGACGGGCGCGTTCCGGCAGCGTATCCAACGCCTGCTTGTCGTCATACAGGGCCTTCAGACGCTCTTCCACCTGGTTGAGGTCGACGGTGTCCAGATTGCCGCCCTGCGGTGTGGTGGCGAGCGCCACGTTCAACGCGGTCATATCGTTCGTCAGCTGGTCCTGCGTGTTGATGATGTCGTCGAGTTTGGCGGGCAGCACCGGCCATCCGCCGTGAGGAACGAACATGTGCCATTGTTCGGCCTGCTTGGCCACCACGAGCAGCGCCTCATGCAGGTTCTCCACCTGCGCGCCGACGCGCAGCATCGACTTGGCCTCCTTGATATGGCGGCGACGTTCCCAGAATCCCATGGAGCTGCCTTCGGCCTTGCGCTGGGCCTTGGGCTTGGTGGCCTCGATCATGGAATCGATGTCGCGTTCGAAGATTTCCGGCTGGAAGACGTCGAGCACGCGGCGCAGGTTCTTGAGCACCATGACCTGGCGTCCCCACTCCTGCGCGGTGGTGGGAATCGGGAAGCCGCAGGTCTGCACGGTGCTGGACACCTGTTTGCGGGTGGCGGGCAGCACCTTGCGCAGCAGCTCGACCACACGCTGGTATGCGCTGACCGCTTCCTCTTCGGAATACAGGGAGGCTTTGTACCAGGCGGTGTCCTGCGCGCCGATGGTGTATTCGCCGAGTTCTCCCGCGCGATACAGCTTCTGGGCCCATTCCTCCATCTTGTCCGCAATGGAATGGGCGGACTGCTTGGCCAGACGCACATGCGTGGTCGGATGCGTGGGCAGGACGGCGATTTGTGCGAGGTTCTGGATGGTCTGGTATGCGGACACGCCCCATTCCTGGCTGACGCCATGCAGGTCGCCCAGATAGCGGGCCAGGCGGGAGCGTACGCCCACCAGTTCGTCGGAGATCTGGTCGAAACGCGAAGTCGCGACGCCGGATTGGAAACCGACTGCGGCTATCAGCTGACGGTCGATTGCCGCATTGGCGCCGTCATCGGCGATGTCCAGCAATTGGCCGCTCATCTCGTTGGCCGCGATCGTCTGCATGAAACGGCGCTTTTGGTCGGTGACGCACGGCACGTACAGCACGCTGTGTCCGCCCATCACGCAACGGGAGGCGATTGCCGCGGCCTGTTCGGCCGTGTTGCCGCTGATCGCGCTGTCCACGAAAATCGAATGCCCGGATGCGGCCAGCTGCGCCGCGTATCGGACGGTGTTGTCAACGTCGCCAATCTCGTATTCGCCATGGGGATCGGCGTCGAACGGACTGTATTCGGGAATCTGCGCGTCTTTCAGCGCGTCCGCGGCTTCCTTGTTCCCGGCGAGCGCGTCCAGGACGGTGTTGCCTGTCGGGCCTTGGGACAGCTGGTTGATGATCTGGCGACTTTCCACCAGCATCTGCGAGGACGGGTCCATGAAGCAGCCGAGGATGATGTGACGTTCGATTTCGAAATCGGGGAAAACGCTGGACGCGCGCGCTGTGATGGCCGCGAACACCGCGGACGTTTCGGGGGTGCCGCTTTCGTAATTCGAACCATCGAAGAGCTTGGTCTCGTCCAATGTCACGTTGTTTTCACGCATCACGGCGGCGAAGGCCGCGTTCAGACGCACTCGTCCGGTGAACGCGATGACGGTGCCGTTCTCGATGTTGCGGCCTTCCTTGCGCACTTCGACCGGATACATGAGCACCGGCATCTGGTTGCCTTTCCAAATGGCCACGCCGACCACCAAGGAGAGTTCGCCGACGCCGCTGACACGGCTTTTCGCGTCACGGTCGTCGAGCACGCGTTCCACACGCCTGCCCGCGGCGCGCAGCATGCCGTTGTCTCGGAACAACGAGTCCAAGGTGACGTGTCCTTTGGCGAACAGCTGCGCGATGCCCGATGGGTGCGCATGCGTCAGGTCAAGCTGGGCGCTCAGTTGCGTCACATCCTCAAGCGGGGATGGTGCCAGACCAAGGCGATACTCCTCACGCCATCCGCGGATACGGTCCAACGCGGTGGCCGTCTCTTCGTTTTCGCTCATATACCGACTCACTTCCCTACTGCCTTGCGGTATTCCTCATATCCCGGATTGTGTGCCAAAGCCGCATCGATGTCTTGGTTGCCCAATGCGCCCAACCACGCGTACAGGTCATCGTATAGGGATGGGTTCATGGCGAGGAACGGCAACAGTTCCGGATGACGCGCCATCTGGAACTGCACTGTGAAATCATCCGTGCGTTTGGCGTCATCGGAGGTCAGGCCGTCGACCTCGATGGTCTGCTCCTGCTTGGCGAGGCCGCCTTTGGACACACGGTCGAATACCGATCCCGGTTCGAAGATCGGCTTGAATGCGGCGGTTTCGTCCGGCGCGGGCTGCGATTGGCTGTTTTGCGGGCGGAACCGCTCGTCGCCGTCTTCCGCGGTCACCGTTCCCGGCTGTTCCGTCTGCGGCTGCGTAGCGTGCATCGGCTTCGACTGCTGTTCGGCGGGCTGCTGTTCGGCAGTTTCCGATGTGGGCTGTTCCGCCATCTGCGATTGTTCGGCGGACTGCGTCTGTTCCTGGGCGGACGCGTCAGCCGCATTGTCAGCCTTGTCAACGTTGCCTGTGTTATCGCCAGTGTCGTTCCTGTCGGGCAGAGCGACGGCGATTGGCGTGTTGGGGCGCGCGCTGAACAGCTTGTCCACCGGAATCAGGTTGTTCTTGTTACCATCATGGGATGCTTCCAAGGGCCGAGCGGCTGTCTCGGTTGAGACGGCAGCCACCTCGGCATCGGTCGCAGCCGCATCAGCGGAATCGGCCACATCGGCCTCGATCTCAGCTTCAGCCTCGGCCTGCGCTGCGGCGTCGGCGAACAGGTCGCGGGGCTTGTCCGCGGCCACGACGGTTTCCTGAACCAAAGAGACCGAGGGGAATGCATCTTCGAGTTCCGGCTTGTCGGCATGCTCCGGCGTGAAGGTCTGACGTTCCGCCTGGTGCAGAGCATCGGCACGGTCGGTGACATTGCGCGCGTGGAAGAACGTCGTCGGCTCGCCGGCACGCAGATTGAGGATGTCGTCCACGGACATGTCGGCTGCATCCGGTTCCTGCGGAGCCTCGTCGGAGACCGCGTATTCGAACAGGTTCGAAACCGGCTGGCTTGTATCATCCGAGACACCGGAGGTGGCGTCGTCATCCTCGTCATCGTGTTCGAATGCGGATTCGAGCGTAAGACGCACGTCGCCGAACTGCAGGGTCATCGAGTCGATGGGCAGCTTGATGTCCTCGCCTGCGGGCAGGCGCATCAGTTGGCCGTTGTTCGTCACCACGAACGAGCCGTTGGTGGAATGCAGATCTCGTACGGAGCAATTGCCCTGCTTGTCGACGGAGAGGACCGCATGTCTTTTCGACATGGACTTGCCCGGATCCATGATGTCGAGACGAGCGAACCCGTCATCCGACAGCGGGCGCAACGGTTTGCGCCCGATTTCCACGCTTTCGCCGTCATGAAGCGTTTTCACGTTGTTTCCGTCAACTTTGACGGTCCACTGCCGCGTCATTCGTCGATCCTCGCTCACCGTTGTCGGCCTTCCTTTCGCACTACACTATCTGCCATTGTGTCATGATTCATCGCGAAAGTAAGGATTCCGAACCGATAAATTGACAACTTTCGCCTAATTCCCCCATTTTAGAACATGCCTGAGTCATGCTCCATATGCGGAAAACCCCGCTGCCTTACGGCAAACGGGGTTTCCATTACAGCTTGGTGATTGCGGCTTGAAGCCGCGCGAATCACTTGAGCTCGACGGTGGCGCCGGCTTCTTCGAGCTGGGACTTGGCCTTCTCGGCGTCTTCCTTCTTGGCCTTCTCCAGGACAGCCTTCGGAGCGCCGTCGACGAGAGCCTTGGCCTCAGCCAGGCCCAGGTTGGTGATAGCGCGGACGGCTTGATGACCTGGATCTTCTTGTCGCCAACGGCGGAGAGGATGACGTCGAACTCGTCCTTCTCTTCCTCAGCAGCAGCGCCAGCAGCCGGAGCGGCGGCAACAGCGGCGACCGGGGCAGCAGCCTCGACGTCGAACTTCTCTTCGAGGCCTTGACGAACTCGGAGAGCTCAACCAGGGTCATCTCACCGAAAGCTTCGAGCAGCTCATCGTTGGTGTACTTAGCCATAATGGCTTCCTTTCATTCTTGGCGACGGACTGAATTGAAGAGGTGGCCGTCACCTAAAACAATTGTTTTTCTTTTTTGTGGTTGCTTCATTCATGCGGCGAGCCGCAGCGAAATCAGGCAGCCTTTTCCTGCTTCTCGCGCAGCGCATCGATCGTACGCACGGCCTTGGTCGGCAGAGCGTTGAACAGGTACGCGGCCTTGGACATCGTAGCCTTGATGTCGCCGGCGAACTCGGCGAGCAGCTGCGGGCGAGACTTGAGGTCTGCCAGCTTCTTGGCGCCTTCAGCATCGTAGACGGTGCCATCAGCGAAGCCGCCCTTGATGATCAGTGCCTTGTTGGTCTTGGCGAAGTCACGCAGGGTCTTCGCAGCTTCGATGAAGTCACCCTTCACGAAGGTCACAGCGGTCGGGCCGGCGAGAAGTTCATCAAGACCTTCGATGCCAGCTTCCTTGGCTGCAATGCGAACGAGCGTGTTCTTTGCCACAGTGTAGGAAGTATCGCGGCCTAGCTTTTCGCGCAGTTCAGAGATCTGCGGAACGGTAAGCCCGCGGTACTCGGTCAGGTAGATAGCGTCGGCGTTACGGAACTTGTCCGTAAGCTGAGCGACCACCGCTTCCTTTTCGGGCCTCTTCATGGCGTTCCTTCCTTAGTCAACCGTTGACTGTGAGATTCGGAACACCTCGCAGGGCAATAAAAAAAGCCCTGCACGCAGGCAGAGCAACATTCGACCGCTAAGCGGGAAGCCCTTGGTGGGCGTATGTTCTTCAACCTGCGCTGGCTTGGCGAACCAAACTTCGTGAGCGCTTGCACGCTCCAACCAACGGTCTGTGGTTTACAAATGGGTAATTTACTGACCCGTTTGGACTAATCCAGACCGGCGTGTCGCGCCGCCGCAAAAGCAACCCCTTACCAATCGCACGAAATTTCCATGACTTACATAGGTGCTACGTTTGCTTTGTTCAGGGACGCATGTCCCAGGCGAGTCGCGATTCTCGCCGGCGCACGCCACCATATGGCACGCGCCTACCAACCCAAGAAAGATGAGAAAAGAGAAAATGGAGAAATTCTTCCATCTCAAGGAGAACGGCACCACCGTCTCCACGGAGATCATGGCCGGCCTGACCACGTTCTTCGCCATGTCCTACATCATCATCGTCAACCCGCAGATCCTGTCTTCGACCGGTATGCCGTGGGGCGGCGTGTTCCTCGCCACCATCATCGCGGCCATCATCGGCACGCTCGTGATGGGCCTGTTCGCCAATGTTCCGTACGCGCAGGCCGCCGGCATGGGCCTCAACGCGTTCTTCACCTACACCGTGTGCTTCGGCCTCGGCTTCAAGTGGCAGGAAACCCTGTGCATGGTGTTCCTGTGCGGTTTGATCAACATCATCATCACCGTCACCAAGATCCGTAAGATGATCATCCAGGCCATTCCGGAAGTGCTGCAGAACGCCATCGGCGGCGGCATCGGCCTGTTCGTGGCCTACGTCGGCTTCCTCAACGTCGGTCTCTTCACCTTCACCACCAAGTCCGCGGCCAAGAGCGGCGACACCGTGCAGGCCACCCCGGGTCTTGCCGTCATGAACAATCCGACCATCTGGCTGTTCATCATCGGCCTGGTGCTGGCCATCGTGCTCACCGTGCTCAAGGTGCGCGGCGGCATGCTGATCGCCATCGCCGTCACCGCGGTCGTCGGCATTCCGATGGGCCAGACCACCATGGCCAACTCCGTGTCCATCGCCGACACCTTCGCCCAGCTGCCGCAGACCTTCGGCGTGATCTTCACCAAGGATGGCTTCCCGGCGCTGTTCTCCGACGTGTCAAAGCTGCCGATCATCCTGCTGACCATCTTCGCGTTCTCCATGTCCGACACCTTCGACACCATCGGCACCTTCATCGGCACCGGCCGTCGTACCGGCATCTTCTCCGCCGAGGACGAGAAGGCTCTTGAGAACGGTTCCGGCTTCTCCTCCAAGATGGACAAGGCCCTGTTCGCCGACTCCATCGCCACCTCCATCGGCGCCATCTGCGGCACCTCGAACACCACCACCTACGTGGAGTCCTCCGCGGGTATCGCCGCCGGCGGCCGCACCGGCCTGACCTCCGTGGTCGTGGCGATCTGCTTCGCGCTGTCCGCCTTCCTCTCCCCGGTCATCTCCGCCGTGCCGTCCGCCGCGACCGCAGGCGTGCTGGTCGTGGTCGGCTGCATGATGGCTTCCTCCTTGAAGGAAATCGAGTGGGGCGACATCTCCGAAGCCATTCCGGCGTTCTTCGCGTCCGTGTTCATGGCGTTCAGCTACTCCATCTCCTACGGCATCGCCGGCGGCTTCATCACCTACTGCATCGTCAAGACCTGCAAGAAGCAGGCCAAGGACGTGCATCCGGTGATCTGGGTCGTGGCCGTGCTGTTCATTCTGGACTTCATCATCACCGCAGTGCTGTAACAGTCCTTTTCATACGGAAAATGGGCGGTTCCTTCAGTGGAATCGCCCTTTTTTTATCGACTTTCGTATCGGTTTGACGCAGATCCGCATTAGATGGCTTGGGAGAACGCGTCGACGAGCGCGGCCATCCAGTCCGTCAGGGAATCGTACTGCTCCGGCATCTGCTCGGTCAGGTCCACGATCGGAATATTGGACGATTTGGCGGCGGTGACGATCTTGCCGGTCAGCTCGGTCTCCTCCTGAATGTTGACCACCAGCAGGCCGACCTTGCCGGCCTCCAGCATGTCGGTGAACTGTTTGATGTCGGTCGGCGTTGGCTCGCTTTCGTTGGCCGTGGCACGCATGTAGCCGGTCGGCGTCGCGTCTTTGAGGCCCAGGTCCCCGGCCAGATATTCGGCGACCGATTCCGTGGCGGCATAGGCTTCGCCATCCGCCTTGCGTTTGGTCTCCGTGATTTTTCGGGCGACCTCGTCTTCCTTGGAACGCCATTGCTGGTTCAGCTTGTCGAAATCGGCCTTGCCGTCGGGCCTTGTGCCCTCGTATGCCCTGGTGATGGCCTGTGCGACCGCTTTGCGCACCGCCGCCGAGAACCAGACGTGCGGGTTGCCGCCATCCTTGACGCCACCGATCTCCGCCGCGTTGATGACTTGCGATTTGGCGGATTGCGCGGCTTTGACGGCCCATGAGTCGTACCCGGCGCCGTTGACGATGACGATTCGTGCCTTCTGCAGTTTGGCGATGTCGGACGTGGTCGGCTCATAGTCGTGCGCGTCCACGTTGGTGGAGTTGATGATGCTGGTCACCTGCACGCCGCTTCCGCCGAGCTGCTCGGCGAGGGTGCCCCATTGGTTGATGGAGGAGACGACGGAAATCGCGCCATGCGCGGAACCGGCACCGTTCTGCGACGTTCCGCAGGCAGACGCGGAAGTGAGAAGGCCGACGGAAGCGAGTACGGCAATCGCAATTCTTGCATAACGGTTCACGATGGTTCCTCCATTTTCATACGCTTCATGCTTCGGTGAATCCATCATAACCGTAACTGAGAATGATTCTCAACAGCGCGTGTCGCTTCCACAAGAAAAACAACAAACCGACGCCGAGAGCAATCTCAACGTCGGTTTGCGGGGAAAAGGAGCTGCCGATCAGCCAAAACGTACAATTACAGAGTTTCGCACAGCGAAGCGCTATTAACTGGCCGCTGAAGCTGACTCGCACCAACCCACCGGGTTGGCACTACGTTTTGGCGAATCGGCCTTATCGATCAGCCAAAACGTCCGGAGACGTAGCGTTCGGCTTCTTCGTTCTGCGGGTTGTTGAACATCGTGGTGGTGTCGGTGAAGTACTCGAGGTGACCCGGCTGGCCGACGGCCTTCAGGTTGAAGAAGGCGGTGTAGTCGGCGATACGAGCGGCCTGCTGCATGTTGTGCGTCACGATCACGATGGTGTACTCGTTCTTCAGCTCGTTGATCAGATCCTCCACGGCCAGGGTGGAGATCGGGTCGAGGGCGGAGCACGGTTCGTCCATGAGCAGCACCTGCGGGTGCACGGCCACGGCGCGTGCGATGCACAGACGCTGCTGCTGGCCGCCGGACAGGCCGATGCCCGGATTGTCCAGACGATCTTTGACCTCGTTCCACAGGTTGGCGCCACGCAGGGCCCACTCGACCAGATCATCCGCGTCGGACTTGGAGATCTTGCGGTTGTTGAGCTTCACACCGGCCAGCACGTTCTCGCGGATGGACATGGTCGGGAACGGGTTCGGACGCTGGAACACCATGCCGACGTCACGACGGACGGCGACCGGATCCACATCCTTGTCGTACAGGTTCTTGCCTTCCAGCAGCACCTCGCCTTCGCAGTGGGCGCCCGGAATGATCTCGTGCATGCGATCGAGGGTGCGCAGCACGGTGGACTTGCCACAGCCGGAAGGTCCGATGAACGCGGTGACCTTGTTGGCTTCGATGTTGATGTTCACGTCTTCCACGGCCAGGAAGTCGCCGTAGAAGATGTTCAGATGGTTGACATCAATACGTTGTCCCATTTGTTTTCCTTATTGTTCTTATGTTTTCGACTATTCGACCGCGTTCAGCGTTCCGACTTGACGGCGAAGATCTTCGCCACGAGACGGCCGATGAGGTTGAGGATCAGCACGATGAGAATCAGCACAAGGGCTGCGGCCCAGGCGCGTTCCATCGGGATGGTGGTGACGCAGGCCGCGGAAGCGTTGGCCGGGCAGTTCGCGTTGAGCTTGGAATACTCCTGGTAGACGTACACCGGAAGCGTGGTCATCTGGCCGGAGAAGAGGTTGACGTTCGTGGAGGCGATGTAGCCTGCGGTCATCAGCAACGGAGCGGTTTCACCGATCACGCGGGCGACGGCGAGAATCGCACCCGAAACGATGCCCGGCAGGGCGGTGCGCAGCACGATCTTCGTGATCGTGCGCTGCTTCGTGACGCCCAGGGCGTACGAGGCCTCGCGCAAATCGTGCGGCACGATCTTGAGCATTTCCTCGGACGACTTGACCACGGTCGGCAGCATCAGCAGGGAAAGTGCGACGGAGCCTTCGAAACCGTTGATGGTGCCGGGGCCGATCAGAATCGTGAACATCGAGAAGGCGAACAGGCCTGCGACGATGGACGGGATGCCGCTCATCACGTCGACCAGCAGGGTGATGACCTGTGCCAGCTTGCCACGGTTGGAATATTCCACCAGGTACACGGCGCACATCAGGCCGATCGGGATGGAGATGAGCATGGCGCCGAAGGTGATTTCCAGCGTGCCGATGATGGCGTGCAGGATGCCGCCGTAGCCACCGGACGGGGTCGGGTTGCCGCCGACCACGCCGGTCATGTTGTAGCTCAGGAAGTTGAGGTTCAGCCTCTTGACGCCGTTGATGATGGTGGTGAGCAGCACCGAGAACAGCGGGATCAACGCCACGATGAACGCGCACGAGATGAGCGCCTTCATGGCGAAGTCCTTGCGCTTGCGCGCTGAGGTGAAGGAACGGGTCGGCTTGAACTTGTCGAAGTCGATGACAGGAGCGCCGTCCATCGGCGAAGCGTCGTTATTTGCGGCGGTCATCACACACTCGCTTTCTCGGTGAGCTTACGAGCGATGAAGTTCACCACGAAGGTAATCAGGAACAGGACCAGGCCGGTGCCGATCAGCACGGAAACACCCAGATCGTTGGCTTCCGGATACTGCGCGGCGATGTTCGCGGCGATGGTCTGGTTCTGCGAGGCCTGCAGCAGCTTGACGGAGTAGTTGAGGCCCGGGGACAGGATCATGAGCACGGCCATCGTCTCGCCGAGCGCACGACCGAGGCCGAGCATGGAGGCGGACACGACGCCGGACTTGCCGAACGGCAGGACCGAGAGCTTGACCATTTCCCACTTCGTGGCGCCGAGGGCCAGAGCCGCCTCTTCCTGAAGGCGAGGGGTCTGCAGGAAGATGTCGCGGGACATGGAGGTGATGATCGGCAGGATCATGACGGCCAGCACCACGGACACGGTGGCCACGGTACGGGAGGGATTGGCGGCGGGACCGGCGAAAATCGGAATCCAGCCAAGGTATTTGGCCACCCAATTCCAGAACGGGTAGATGGCGGGCACCAGCACCAGACCGCCCCACAGACCGTAGATAACGGACGGGATGGCGGCGAGCAGATCGACCACATAGCTCAGGGCGGTGGCGAGCTTCTTCGGCGCGTAATGCGAGATGAACAGTGCGATGCCGACCGACACGAAGAAGGAAATCAGCAGTGCCAGGGCGGAAATCAGCACGGTACCGAACAGCAGCGGTCCGACGTAGCCCCAGAAGCTGGAAGCCTTGCCGCCGGTGAAGTTGCTGATGGTCGCGCTGTTGGCCTTCTGGTCACCGCCGATCAACGGCCACGCGCGGAACAGCAGGAACAGCGCGACCGCGGCGAGCACGACGAGGATCAGGATGCCGCAGGCGTAGGCCACGCCCTTGAACACCTTATCCGCGTTCTTGCCGCTCACCGGCTGCTGTGCCGTTTTGCTTTGCGAACTCACGGGTTCTCCTTTTGGTTTGCTTGCGATTGCTTTCGATTTTTCTGGTTTTGCGTATCGTCCGTAGGTATCGTTTCAGGCCGCAGCCGTTTTTTACGCGGCTGCGGCCTGAAACCTACGGTCAGTCACCGATCACCGAAAGCGATCGCCCCACTGTGATGGGCTCACTTGGTTTTGATGGCGTCGATGGACTTGACGACCTTCTGACGCAGGGTGTTGGACATCGGAGCGGAGCCGGCTGCGGAAGCGGCGGTCTGCTGGCCTTCGTCGCTGGTCACGTAGGTGAGCCAGGACTTGACGAACTTGGCGGTGTTGGCGTCCTTGTATGCCGGGCAGGCGACGTCGTAGGAGACCAGCACGATCGGGTAGGCGCCCTTCTCGGTGGTGTTGTGGTCGAGCTTGACGACCACGCGGTTGTCACCCTTGGCGGAATCGTCGAGCGGGGAGGCGTCCACGACCTTGGCGGCGGCTTCAGCGGAGAACGGGACGTAATCGTCGCCGACCTTCACGGCCACGGTGCCCAGATCGCCGGCCTGGGAGGCATCGGCGTAACCGATGGTGCCGTCAGCCTGCTGCACGGTGGAGATCACGCCGGAAGTGCCCTTGGCGCCCTGGCCGACCTCGTTCGGCCAGTTCTCGCCGAGGTCGTAGCTCCATGCGTCGCCAGCGGCGTCCTTGACGTAGCTCAGGAAGTTCTTGGTGGTGCCGGACTTGTCGGAACGGTGCACCACGGTGATGTCGAGGTCAGGCAGATCGACCTTCGGGTTCTGCTTCTTGATGGCGTCATCGTTCCACTTGGTGATCTTGCCGTCGAAGATCTTGGCGATGGTCTCGGCGTCCATGTTCAGGGTCTTGCCCTTGCCGGACACGCCCTGCAGGTTGAAGACGACGGCGATCGGGGAAATGTAGACCGGGATGTCGAAGGCGGTGCCGGAAGCGCACACGCTCTTGGACTGCTCGACCTCGTTATCGGCGAGGGAGGCGTCGGAGCCGGCCCATGCGGTTGCACCGGTCAGGAAGGTGGACACGCCAGCGCCGGAACCGGACGGGTTGTAAGCGACCTTGGCGTCCGGGTTGGTGCCCTGGAAGCCGGCGATCCAAGCTTCGACGGCGGCCTGCTGGGAAGAAGCGCCAGCGCCGGAGAAGTTGCCGGAAACGGTTTCGGTCTTGGTATCGGACTTGGCCGAAGGATCGGTGGAAGCGGTGGTGTTGTCACCGCAAGCCGCGACGGAAGCCAGCATCACAATGCCGGACACAGCGGCGATGGAGCGTACGAGAATGGAGTTACGCATTATTCTTTTCCCTCTGTCAACATTCAGATGGCGTGTGTTTCTGATTTTTCGATTTTCTGTTGTCGCCATCGTTCTTCATGACAATCTCCAGCCTATTGGGCGTTTCACTCGCCCCAAACCAAAAACGGTGAACGGAAGATGAACAGTCTACGACACCTTCGCCGTTCGACGTTCCTTCCGTTCACCGTTCTTTGCAAGCACGATGCGAATGCGCGCTATACCAAGCCTTTCATCATCATTCGCTTGGCGTATCGATCTTGTATCCGAGGCCGCGCACGGTGGTCAGATACTTGGGATGGCCCGGGTCCTCCTCGATTTTGGCGCGCACGCGCTTGACATGCACGTCCAGCGTCTTGGTGTCGCCGACATAGTCGGAGCCCCAGATGCGGTCGATCAGCTGGTGGCGGGTCATCACGCGGCCCTTGTTCTGCATGAGGTATTCCAGCAGTTCGAATTCCTTCAGCGGGAAGAACACGTTCTCGCCGCGGACCGTCACCTCATGCTGGCCGATTCTCATGGAAATGTCACCGCATACGAGCGGAATATCGTCGTCGGCGGCTTCTCCGGATTCGGCGACCATCTGGTTGCGGCGCAGCACCGCGCGGATGCGTGCCAGCAGCTCACGGAAGGAATACGGTTTGGTGATGTAGTCGTCCGCGCCGATTTCAAGGCCGACGACCTTGTCGATTTCCGCGCTTTTCGCGGTCAGCATGATGATCGGCACACGGCTTTGCTCGCGGATCCGACGGCACAGCGCGGTGCCGTCAAGACCGGGCAGCATCAGATCGAGCAGCACCAGATCGATACCACCCTTGGTGAACAGTTCCAATCCTTCTTCACCGGTGGCCGCGGCGGACACGTCGTACCCTTCACGGGTGAGCTGGTAGACCAGCGGCTCACGGTACGACTCTTCGTCCTCGACGATCAGAATTCGCGTCATCAGTGGTTCTCCTCATTCTCTGTTGTGGTGGAGTGGCCGGACTGTTTCTTTTCACGGGTGTTATCATTCGCCGAATCCGCCGGATGGTCGGGTTCCGCAGCGCCCGAAGCCTGCGGCATCGTGATGGTGAAGGTGGATCCCTCCCCCTCACGCGACCATACGGAGATGGTGCCGCCGCAATCCTCGACGCAATGCTTGGTGATGGCCAATCCCAGGCCGGTGCCGCCGGTTTCCCGGGAGCGCGCCGGATCGACGCGGTAGAATCGCTCGAAAATTCTGCTGAGCGACGCCGCGGGGATGCCGATGCCCTGGTCCACGACGCGAATCGCCACCTTGCCGGATTCGATGCCGATGCCGACGGCCACCGTGGTATGTTCCGGCGAATAGTTGATGGCGTTCTCCACCAGATTCTTCACCGCAGTTTTGATGGTCTCATGGTCAGCGACCACGAACACGTCCAGGTTCTGTTCGGCTTCCTTGGCCAGTTCCTCGGCGTTCGCATGCACCAGCACCTGCCGGCCGTTCACGGACAGGACCAGGCTGATGTGCTTCGATTCGGCCTTGACCTGGTTTTCGGCGAGCGCCTCGCGTGCCACGGACAGCACGGACAGCCGTTCCGCGTTGAGCATCGCTGCCGCGCTTTGCGCTTTCTGCAGGTCGATCAGACGGTGGACCAGTTCCGTCAATCGTTCGGATTCCTTGGAGATTCGGCCGGAGAAGTATTTCACCGCGTCCGGATCGTCGGCCGCGTCGCCGATCGTTTCGGCGAGCAGAGAAATCGCGCCTGCCGGGGTTTTCAGTTCGTGCGAGACGTTGGTGACGAAATCGCGCCGCATGATTTCGAAACGGCGTTGCTCGCTCATGTCGGAAATGAAAATCGCAAATAGGTTGTCGGCGATCTGTCCGACGCGCACGTGCAGGTAGAGCGTGTCTTCGGGCAGCGGCTTGCCGGCTTCGACGCCTTTGCCGTTCGTGTTCACCATGCCCGTTCGCGTGCGGCCGTGCAGGGGGATGGTCAGTTCGCGTTCGCGCACCACGCTGTCTGTGGAGACCAGTTTCACGATGTCGCGGATTTCCGCGAGCGCCATCGCCTGGTCGTGGATGATGCCGAAGCGCCGCGCGGCCGGGGATGCGTATTGGACCGTGGCCAGCGAGTCTACGACTACCAAAGCTTCGGGCATGACGGCCACCAGCTGGCGTTCCGTGGACTGCACGGGAACGCGGGGGCCGAACAGGGACGTGTTCTTCGCAGCTCCGAACAGGCTCGGATCATTGGGGTCGACGCCGTCCTGCACATCCTGGAAGCCTCGTCTGCGGCCAAGCAGGAACGCCACGACGAACACGACCACGGCCACGACCACCAATGCCGCAACCACCGACGGCGTTGCCAGCATCTGCTCCAACGTCATGCGTTCACCTTCCGATAATCCTCGGTTCTTCCTTAAGACTAGCGGTTTCGGAGAGGCTTTCGCGTATGCGATTCTCTCACGCCACCGGAAGTTTTCCTGCCGTTCATCTTCCGAAACGCAGCATATCGGAATATGAGACGTCCCGTTTGCCGATATGACGATGCATGATGACGGGTCATGCGGCAAACGGGATGTGGAAACGGCTTTTCGCAACGTTAGGCGTTTCGCAACGCCACATGAACGCTACATGCGTTTGGCGATGTTCACCGTCAGTTTCGCGGCGGTGTCCGCGTATTCGGAAATATCGAACGTTTTGAAATCCTCGTAGTCGGTGTCCGCGTTGTCGCTCAGCGCGCGAATCACCAATGCGGGAACGTCGTTGCGGGCGGCGACATGCGCGACGGCGGCGCCTTCCATTTCCACCGCGTCCGCGCCGGTCTCACGGATCACCTGCTCGACCTTCTGCGGATCATCGACGAAATAGTTGCCGGTGGCGATGATGCCGACGATATGGTGAATGTTCAAGTCGTTCAGCGCCTGGTCGGCCAGTTCGAGCAGACGGTCGTCGCTATGGTATTCCTCGATGGGCCGGTCGGCGGTGCCGGGCTTGAACTGTCCCACCAATCGCATGTCGGTGTCGAGATAGCGCAGGGTGCCGCCGAGCACCACGTCGTTGATGTGCAGATTCGTGTTGAGATTGCCCGCGATGCCGGAGAAGATCACGGCGTCCGGCTGGTCAGCGTCGATCAGATGCTGCGTGGTGGCGGCGATGTTGACGGTGCCCATGCCGCCGACGGTCGCGGCGACGTTGACGGCGGTGCCCTTGTTGGTTTCGAGGGTGCCGCGCGTCACCTTGACGCCGGCTTCCTCGGTGACGGTGACGTTGCTCAGTGCCGTTGCGATATTGGCGACTTCCTCATCCATGGCGCCGATGATGGCGATTGCGGTCATTGCACTCTCCCTGTCTTACGTGCTGTCTTGAGTGTTGTTTTACGCGATTGCGATTCGCGTTTCCCGAATTTTCTGCAATCGCGCGGATAGTGAATCGAATCGGTCACTTCCAGCGGCGCGCGGCCACCGCATGGGCAAGCTCGCGTAACAGCTGTTCCGTGGTGTTCCAGCTCAAACATTTGTCGGTGATGGACTTGCCGTAGACGAGCTGGTCGAGCGGCGCGGCCTTCTGGTTGCCACCTTCGATGAAGCTTTCCATCATGATGCCGGTGATGCCCTGCTCGCCTTTGGCGATACGGCCCGCGATGTCACGCACCACCTGCGCCTGACGATGCTCGTCCTTGCCGGAGTTGCCATGCGAGCAGTCGACGATCAGCCCATGTGCCGCAGCGGAATCGGCCGGCATCTCGGCGCGGATGGTGTCCATGGCCTTGGCCACCGAAGCGGCATCGTAATTCGGGCCGTGCGAGGAACCACGCAACACCACATGGCAGTCGGGATTGCCGAGCGTTTTGACCACGGCAGCGCGGCCGAGATGGTCGATGCCGAAGAACGTGTGCTGTTGTGCGGAAGCGAAGCAGGAATCGGCCGGAGCCTTGATGGAACCGTCCGTGGCGTTCTTGAAGCCGATCGGCATGGACAGGCCGGACGCCAACTGCCGGTGCACCTGGCTTTCCGTATTGCGCGCGCCGATCGCACCCCAGCTAATCGCGTCGGAAATATACTGCGGACTGGTCGGCTCCAAAAACTCCGTGGCCGCCGCCAAACCCTCGTCAAGCACGCCAAGCAGCGTGCGGCGAGCCAACAGCAAGCCCTTCCTGATATTGCAGCTGCCGTCGATATCCGGATCGTTGATCAGACCCTTCCAACCGACCGTGGTGCGCGGCTTCTCGAAATACACGCGCATGACGATCAGCAGCTCGCCATCCAACTCGCCTTTCAACGCGGACAGGCGACGCGCGTAATCAAGCGCGGCCTTCGGATCGTGAACGGAACACGGACCGACAACCACCAGCAGGCGATCGTCCTGACCGTACAGGCAGGCACGAATCTCATCACGCGAATAGGCGACGATCTCCTGCGCCTGCTCGCTCAACGGCAGGTCGCCCAGCACCTGCGCCGGCGTGGGCAACACTTCGAATTCCAGCACGCGGCGGTTCACGATGCGGCTGATGCCCACCTGGTCCTCCCAGCGCGGCACGTCGGTCTCCACCAGCGGATTCTTGCCCTCATCCATGGCCTGCCTAATGGCACGTAAATCCTCAGGCGTGTTCAGCTGCTGCTGCATGATCTCGCTCTCCTTGTCGCTTCCTTTCCCAAGGATAGCAACGATGGTGCAGAAACATCAGCCAAGCTTGCGACGCGCGTCGACCGCGTCGGCAAGCGTGTGCAGCAGCTGCTCGGTACGATCCCACGGCACGCATGCGTCGGTGATCGACTTGCCGTATTCCAGCTGGTCGAGCGGCGCGGGCTTCTGATTGCCCGCCTTGAGGAAGCTTTCCATCATGATGCCGAGAATGCCCTGTTCGCCGGCCGCGACGCGTGCGGCGATTTCTTCGACCACTTCGGCCTCGCGCACCTCGTTCTTGCCGCAGTTGCCGTGCGCGGCATCGATGATCAGACCATGCTCGCTTGGTCCGGAAGCCTTGGAAGCCTTGAGATCCGCCAACGCTTGGGCCACGGAAGCGGCATCGTAGTTCGGACCATGCGAGGAACCACGCAGCACCAGATGGCAGTCGGGATTGCCCTTGGTCTCCGCGGAAATCACACGACCATCCAGATTGATGGAGAGGAAATGATGCTCGAAAGCGGCCGCGAAACACGAATCGGCCGCCGGCTTGATGGAACCATCCGTAGCGTTCTTGAAACCGATCGGCATGGACATGCCGGACGCCAGCTCGCGGTGCACCTGGCTTTCCGTATTACGCGCGCCGATCGCGCCCCAGCTGATCAGATCGCAAATATACTGCGGGGTAATCGGATCAAGCCATTCCGTAGCGGCGGGCAAGCCGAGCCCCAGCACGTCGGTAAGCACCTTGCGAGCCATGAACATGCCCTTGCGAATATTGAACTGGCCGTCAAGATCAGGATCGTTGATCAGACCCTTCCAACCGATCGTGGTGCGCGGCTTCTCGAAATACACGCGCATGACGATGACCAGACGATCATCAAGCTCCTTCTTGACGGCGGCAAGCCTCTCCGCATACTCGTGCGCAGCCTCGGATCATGAATCGAACACGGGCCGACGATGGCCAGCAGACGATCGTCACGGCCATGCAGCACGTCACGAATCTCCTGACGGGACTTCAACACCAGATCGCTCATCTCGTTCGTGAGCGGAAGTTCCTTCAGAAAATATCGGGGAGCGGGAATCGGGTCAAGCTGACGAATATTGACATCCACGGTCTCCGGAAACACGGCGCGCTCATCCAACAGCTGTGCATCCTTCGAACTATCCGGACCGCGAAGACCTGCCATCGCTTCTGTTCCTCCCCTGCATCGTTATGCTTGCGTAGCGCGATAGCGCCACCGTCGTTACCTTAACGGATGGGGACGGAATATGGGGATGGGCGACTGCATGGTGGAATGGGTGGGGGGTGACGTGGGACGAAGAAAGCGATATAGGAAAGACCCAACGCGGACGGAGAGTCCGGGTTGGGTCTTTTTTTGGGGGAAAC
>ENA-OQCO01000007-OQCO01000007.1-human-gut-metagenome-genome-assembly--contig:-NODE-7-length-99873-cov-6.335633_pt1 | contig 99873 bp, 83 predicted proteins | sample MGYA00242500_ERZ504582 | MGnify/ENA primary metagenome ERZ504582 (study PRJEB26092, sample SAMD00036346) | human gut metagenome | host: Homo sapiens | study: EMG produced TPA metagenomics assembly of the... | reverse complement strand
GACGTGAGCGTAGTGACGCTTCTCGGTCTGGTACTCGATGTGGGCGATGTTGATGGTGATACCGCGGGCGGCCTCTTCCGGAGCGGAATCGATCTGGTTGAAGTCGTACTCCGGGTTGACATCCGGGTACTCCTCGTGCAGCACCTTGGAGATGGCTGCAGTCAGGGTGGTCTTGCCGTGATCGACGTGGCCGATGGTACCAATGTTAACGTGCGGCTTAGTACGCTCGTACTTTTCCTTTGCCATGTGTTTGTCCTCCTGGACGTCTCGTAGTAAGCCTTGAACTCACTTCAAGGCACTCGCTACATTTTACTGGGTTTGACGGGTTTGTGCCACTTTGGAGCCCGAACCCAGTCAGCGCTACAAAATACTAGCGCTGACTGGAGACAGTTTCCACTTCAGTGGCAGCGCGTGTCACTCGCCGCGCTGGGCCTTGATGATCTCCTCGGAGACGTTCTTCGGAACCTCAGCGTAGGAGTCCATCTGCATGGTGAACATTGCGCGGCCCTGGGTCTTGGAGCGAAGATCGCCGATGTAGCCGAACATCTCGGACAGCGGGACCTTGGCGTCGATGACCTTGACACCGGTGGAGTCGGTCATGGACTGGATGGAACCACGACGTGCGTTGATGTCGCCCATCACATCGCCCATGTACTCTTCCGGAGTACGCACTTCCACGGCCATGATCGGCTCGAGGATGACCGGCTTGGCCTTCGGGGCAGCTTCCTTGAAGCACATGGAACCTGCGATCTTGAGGCCATTTCGGAGGAATCGACGTCGTGGACCTGGCCGTCGGTGACGGTAGCCTTGACGCCAACCACCGGGAAGCCGGCGAGGATGCCGGATTCCATGGCTTCCTGCACGCCAGCATCGATGGAAGGAATGAATTCCTTGGTGATGTGGCCGCCGGTGACTTCGTTGACGAACTCGTAGGTCTCGCCGTTCTCGGTGTCGAGCGGCTCGAAGTTCATCAGGACCTTTGCGAACTGGCCGGAACCACCGGTCTGCTTCTTGTGCGTGTATTCCTGGTTCATGACGGCCTTGCGGATCGTCTCGCGGTATGCAACCTGCGGGTTACCGACGTTGCACTCCACCTTGAATTCACGACGCATACGGTCGACGATGATGTCGAGCTGCAGCTCGCCCATGCCGGAGATCAGGGTCTGGCCGGACTCTTCGTCGGTCTTCACCTGGAAGGTCGGATCCTCGTCGGACAGCTTCGCCAGAGCGATGCTCATCTTCTCCTGGTCGGCCTTGGTCTTCGGCTCCACGGCCACCTCGATCACAGGATCCGGGAAGGTCATGGATTCGAGGGAGATCGGGGACTTCTCGTCGCACAGGGTATCACCGGTGGTGACGTTCTTCAGACCCACGAAGGTGTAGATGTTGCCGGCTTCGGCGGCATCCACCGGGTTCTCCTTGTCGGCGTGCATCTGGAAGATCTTGCCGACGCGTTCCTTCTTCTCCTTGGTGGAGTCGAGGACGGTGTCGCCCGGCTTGACGGAACCGGAGTACACGCGCACGAACACGAGCTTGCCGTAGAACGGGTGGGTGGAGATCTTGAAGACCAGTGCGGAGAACGGATCATCGGTGGTCGGCTTGCGGTCGATCTCGATGGACTCGTCCTGCGGGTCGAAGCCGACGATGGACGGAACGTCCTCCGGGCTCGGCAGGTAGTCGACGACGGCGTCCAGCATCGGCTGCACACCCTTGTCCTTGAAGGCGGAGCCGCAGAGCACCGGGTAGGCCTCACGGTTGATGGTGAGCTTGCGGATGCCGGCGCGGATCTCGTCCTCGGTCAGTTCGCCGGACTCGAGGTACTTCTCAAGCAGCTCCTCGTCGGACTCGGCGACCTGGTCGAGCAGCTCGGAACGATACTGCTCAGCCTTGTCCTGCAGGTCGGCCGGGATGTCGGTGGTGTCGTAGTGGGCACCCAGATCGCCGGAAACGTCGTTCCAGACGTAGGCCTTCATGCGGATAAGGTCGACGACGCCGGCGAAGTCGTTCTCAGCGCCGATCGGCAGCTGGACGACCAGCGGGGTCGCGCCCAGCTTGGTCTTGATGGTGTCGACGGAGTAGTAGAAGTCAGCGCCGAGCTATCCATCTTGTTGATGAAGCAGATACGCGGAACGCCGTACTTGTCAGCCTGACGCCACACGGTCTCGGACTGCGGCTCCACGCCTTCCTTGCCATCGAACACGGCGACAGCACCATCGAGCACACGCAGGGAGCGCTCCACCTCGGCCGTGAAGTCCACGTGGCCAGGGGTATCGATGATGTTGATCTGGAACTTCTGCTTCTCGTCATGGGTCTGACGGTTCCAGAAGCAGGTGGTAGCAGCGGACTGAATGGTGATGCCGCGCTCCTGCTCCTGAGCCATGAAGTCCATCGTCGAGGCGCCATCGTGGGTCTCGCCGATCTTGTAGTTCTTACCGGTGTAGAACAGAATACGCTCGGTGGTAGTGGTCTTACCGGCATCGATGTGAGCCATGATGCCGATGTTACGGATCTGGTTGAGATCATTGAGCACGTCTAGTGCCATGATTGTTCCTTAACTCTCGTTCTCGACTAATTACCAGCGGTAATGAGCGAAGGCCTTGTTGGCCTCTGCCATCTTATGAGTATCCTCGCGGCGCTTGACAGAAGCACCGAGGCCGTTGGAGGCATCGAGGATTTCGTTGGCCAGACGCTCAGCCATGGTCTTCTCGCGACGGGCGCGGGAGAAGTCGGTGAGCCAGCGCAGGGACAGCGTGTTGGCGCGGCCCGGCTTCACTTCGACCGGGACCTGGTAGGTAGCGCCACCGACACGGCGGGAGCGAACCTCGAGGGACGGACGGATGTTGTCCAGAGCGCGCTTGAGAACGGCGACCGGCTCCTGGTCGGTCTTCTCCTTGACCATGTCGAGAGCGCTGTAGACGATGTCCTCGGCGATCGACTTCTTGCCGTCAAGCAGAATCTTGTTGATGAGCTGTGCCACAACGGTGGAACCGTAGATCGGATCCGGCAGCAGCTGATGCTTCTTGGAAGGTCCTTTACGTGACATATCTCTTACTTCGCCTTCTTTGCTCCGTACAGGGAACGACCCTGCTTGCGATCCTTCACACCCTGGGTATCGAGGGCGCCACGAACGATGTGGTAACGAACACCCGGCAGATCCTTGACACGGCCGCCGCGAACGAGCACGATGGAGTGCTCCTGCAGGTTGTGGCCTTCGCCCGGGATGTATGCGGTGACTTCCACACCGGAGCTCAGGCGCACACGGGCGACCTTACGCAGTGCCGAGTTCGGCTTCTTCGGGGTGGTGGTGTAAACACGGGTGCACACGCCACGACGCAGCGGGCTTCCCTTCAGTGCCAAAGTCTTGGACTTCTTCGGCTTTGCCTGACGTCCCTTACGGACGAGCTGTTCAATAGTAGGCAACTTGAATTCTCCGATTCAGTGGTTTCTCTTGGTTTCGTGTGACCGCCGCACTGCACCCACACTCCACGACACTGAATCGTAAAGATAGCCACAGTCCACCGGCCCGATGGCCCGTCCCTCTCTCACCGCCGCATTGCTGCGCGTGATGCAATCGAGTTCCGGGATATCCCAACCCGCACGCCTGTTACATAAGGCATGCCGTTGGCACACACGAATTACCAGTATACGGGCCTGCCGGACAATGCTGGATAATCGTGTCGCGACAGCAACGGCCGTTATACGAAGAGTGGCTCCGACGCCATCCTGGCATCGGAGCCACTCTCCCACGCGCCACCTTGCGCGCATCGCTTCAAACCTCTGAGTCTTTTCATAACCCCATGCGGCCCGGCGTCCTCGCCGTACTGCCTATGCCGCCATCTCGAATCGCTATATTCGGTTGTTCTTCAGTTATATCTTGAAGGCGTTGCGCATGGGCCTCACGGCCATCGGCGCTTCATTGCGACCTGACGAATTCTCGACCGATCTGCAACTCCGGCCTTCACCTTTAGTATACCGCAAACGAACATATGACACGGGGCAAAACACCCCTAAATCCCAATATTTTCAATACTTAACCGAACTTCAGCGCAAAGCAACACAATCTAACATCGCCATGGAAAAACAGGTCAAAACAGAACAGCCTCTGAACCGTTCTGTACGGTTCAGAGGCTGCCTGACCGATGCCACGAATCACATTCAGGCGTTGACCGTTTCCTCGGACTCATCCTTGACGGCGTCCCCGGCTTCCGAAGCCTTGGCCGCGGAACCCTTCTCGCCATTGTCGGAATCCGGGTGGATCTGATGCTTGTCATCGTGCTCGCGCCACCAGCTGGACAGCACCGAACCGGAGATGTTGTGCCATACGCTGAAGAAGGTGGACGGCACGGCGGCAAGCGGGTTGGACGCGAAGGAGCTCAAGGCCAACGTGGCGCCCAAAGCGGAATCCTGCATGCCGACCTCGAAGGTGATGGCCTTCTGCTGCGCGTAGCGGAAGCCCTTCGGATACACCTTGTACATGAGCTTGGAGAAGCCGAAGCCCAGCGCGTAGCCGCACAGGTTGTGCAGGATGACCACCGGGATGGCAAGCAGCGAGGATGCCACGAACAGCTTCGAACCATTGGCTGCGACCACGACGCCGATGATGAGCAGGATGGCGACCTGGGACACGATCGGCAGCGCCACCGTGACCTTCTCGATCTTCTCCTTGAAGATGGCGTGGCAGATCACACCGAGCGCGATCGGGAACAGCACCACCTTGACCGCGTTGAGGAACAGGGACTCGACCGGCACGGTCACATACTGGGAGGCGAGCCACTGCATCAGCAGAGGAATCATGAACGGCGCGCACAGCGTGGACAGGATGCCGATGGACACGTCAAGCGCCACGTCGCCACGGCTCAGATAGCTCATCACGTTGGATGAGGTGCCGGACGGGCAGCAGCCGACCAGAATCACGCCCACGGCAAGCGGGCCGTCGAGACGGAAGATCCAGCACAGCAGCACGGCCACCAACGGCATGATCACGAAGTGGGCCACCGTGCCGACGACGACCATCAGCGGCTGGGTGAGGATACGCTTGAAATCGTCGAGCGTCAGCGTCAGGCCCATGCCGAACAGCACGATGCCCAGGAAGTATCCGGTGTAGGACTTGCCCCACAGGCTGGTTTGCGGCACGAAGTAGTTGAACACGGCCCATACGATCACGATCACGGTGAACCATTTGGTGAGCCAATCACCAAACGCCTTGATCTTCCGCATTATCGTTTCCTCTTTTCTCAATCACGTTTCCATGAAAGTCATTTCCGAGGAAAACAAAACGGGACCGGCTTTCCGCCGACCCCGTCGTGACATCTTCCGTTGGAATTGCCTACAAATTAGGCACCCACCCATCAAGTGCGTAACATTCCGTTCACATAATGAACATCACTTGACGGCCGGAAGCGCAACACGCCGACGCGCGCACATCCAAAAAATCGTGTATAGTATCCATTCGTTGCGCTTCCGCATGGAAGTGAGAACATGGTGGCTATAGCTCAGTTGGTAGAGCATCTGATTGTGGTTCAGAAGGTCGCGCGTTCGAGCCGCGTTAGCCACCCCGGTGAAACCTCGGAAGAAATTCCGAGGTTTTTTGCTATCCGCGGCGGCCGAACGCGCGGAACCAGACTTTCCCGATCGCAAGCAACCCACAACAAAAGGAACGACCATGCTGTCTTTCGAAAACGACTACTCCTGCGCCGCGACGCCGGAAATCATCGCCCGTCTCGCCGAAACCGCGACCAACCAGTATCCCGGCTACGGCACCGACGACGTCTGCGAAAGCGCGAAAGCCAAAATCCGCGAGGCCTGCGCATGCCCGGACGCCGAAATCTTCTTCCTCGTCGGCGGCACTCAGACCAACCAGGTCGTCATCGACGCCATCACCCCACCGTATGCGGGCGTGGTGGCGGCCACCACCGGACATGTGAACGTGCATGAGGCGGGCGCTATCGAATTCACCGGCCACAAAGTGCTCACGCTCCCCCACCATGACGGCAAAATCGACGCGGATGAACTCGACGAATACTGCGCCACGTTCTACGCGGACGGCAACTACACGCATATGGTGTTCCCCGGCTGCGTGTACATTTCGCAGGCCACCGAATACGGCACGCTGTACACGCTGGCCGAGCTCGAGGCGATCCGCAAGGTCTGCACGAAGTACGACATGCCGTTGTTCATCGACGGCGCGCGTCTCGGCTACGCGCTGACCGCCACCGGCAACGACGTGACGATCGAGGACATCGCGCGTCTCGCCGACGTGTTCTATATCGGCGGCACCAAGGTGGGCGCGATGTTCGGCGAGGCCGTGGTGTTCACGCACGGCAACATGCCGAAGCATTTCGTGACGATCGTCAAGCAGCATGGCGCGCTGCTGGCCAAGGGATGGCTGCTGGGACTGCAGTTCGACACGTTGTTCACCGACGGCCTGTACCTGCGCATCGCCCGCCACGCCAACGATGCCGCGGACCGTATCCGCAAGGTGCTGGTGGAACGTGGCTACACGCTGACTTTCGATGCGCCGACCAACCAGATCTTCGTCACGCTCGACAACGAGACCTCCGAACGTCTGCAACGCGACGTCCGTCTCGGCTTCACGGAAAAGGCGGACGACACGCATACCGTGATGCGCATCTGCACCAGCTGGGCCACGACCGACAAGCAGGTGGACGAGCTGGTCGCACTGCTGTAAAAGACAGTCCGCAAAACAAGGAAAGCCGGGAAATCGCTCCCGGCTTTTCGCTTATGTATAACGATTGTATTGCGATTGCGGCAGGCGCCATTCAGCGACGGTTATCGGCGATCGCCTCACGTTCCATCGCGACGAACTTACGTACGGACGATTCCACCGAATAATTGGTTTTCGTATGTTTGGCGTAGGTGCCGCCCCACTTGGCGAGCTGCGCCGGATGGTCGATCCACCAGTCGATACGACGGGCCAGCGCGTCCACATCGTCCACGGGGAACAACGATTCGTCCAGCAGCGCGAACTGGCCAGCCGCGCTCAGCGACGACGAGGCGATCACCGGCACCAGACCGGCGGCCATGCCTTCGATGACACTCACCGATTCGAGATCGGCGATCGACGGATGCACCAGCAGATCGCCGGAACGCAGCAACGCCGGCATGTCGGCATTCCGGTGGAATCCGATCGAAGCCGGACGAGACAACAGCCGTCCGGCCATACGCTGCAACCTCTTCTTAAGCGGCCCGGTGCCGGCGATCACCAATTCGATGTCCTGCGCGTGACGGCAGCGGGCGATCGCCCGGATCAACGCGACATGGTTCTTCTCATTGGTCAGTCGTCCCGACGCGACGATACGGAACGGCACCGGCGACGGCTCGTCCGCCTTGCGCTGCCGCTTCGGCGTGAACCGCGATTCGTAGCCGTTGGAGATGACATGCAGCTTCGACTTGTATCCATGCGAGCGCAGCAGGCTCGCACCCAATTCGGTCGGCACATGCACATGGTCGATCTTGCGGTACAGCCATATGTCGAACAGCCAGTAGATGAACGAGTCGATGCCGGGCACATATTTCAAAGGCCCCGCGGAATACGTGACGTTCTCCGGCTGCACGTGGTAGCCGGCCGTAACGGCGATGCCCATCTGTTTGGCGACCTTGCAGGCATGCTGGCCGAAACGGAACGGCGTGTAGATATGCACCACGTCCACACCATCGAACGCCTTGCGAAACAGCGTGTCGCTCGGCTCGGCGAACTGCATCTGCTGCTTCTTCGCCACCCAGCTGACCAACGGCACATGATTGACGCGCGCGGGATATTCGGGCGCGCCGATGCCCACCAAACGGACATGATGCCCCTGGCGCTCCAGCTCCTGCGCCCACTGCAACGCCGAATTCGAGGTGCCATTGCCCCGATTCCCCGACGTGTCGACCACCATGGCAATGGTCAGGGGGGATTGCGTTTCATTCTTCTCATTCTCGGACATGCGTTCCATCCTACGCCGATGGCACAATAGAAGTCATGACTGAAGAGAATCGTGCCCTCGGCACTCCGCTTGGCAAGCATCCGACCCGTGTTCTGTTCCTTGGCTCCGGCGAGCTGGGCAAGGAAGTCACCATCGAACTGATGAGACTCGGCGCATGGGTGTGCGCGGCCGATTCCTACGCCGGCGCGCCGGCACAACAGGTGGCGCACGAATACCGCGTGCTCGACATGGCCAACGCGGACCAGCTGCGCGCGCTGTTCGACGAAATCCAGCCGGACATCATCGTGCCGGAGGTCGAGGCAATCGCCACCTCCGAACTCGCGGCCGCCGCCGAACGTGGCGCGCAGGTGGTGCCAAGCGCCGAAATCGCGGCGATCTGCATGGATCGCGAACGCCTGCGCGTGCTCGCACACGAGGAACTGGGACTGCCGACCACCCCGTACCGTTTCGCCGGCTCTCTGGAAGAACTACGTGAGGGCGCGCAAATCGTCGGCTATCCATGCGTGGTCAAGCCGATCATGAGCTCCTCCGGCCACGGACAGTCCGTGGTACGTTCCGCGGAAGCGATCGACGCGGCTTGGACCGAAGCGCAGGAAGGCCGCCGCGCACACGACGAAGGCGACGTGTCACGCGTGATCGTGGAGGCGCTCGCCCCGCTCGACTACGAGCTGACCGTACTGACCGTCAGCTCCAGCGCCGGCATCGTGACCTGCGCTCCAATCGGACAACGTCAGGAAAGCGGCGACTACCGCGAATCCTGGCAGCCGGCCACCTTCACGCCGGACGTGCTCGAACAGGCCCAGCACATCGCACGAACCGCCGTGGAAGGTCTGGTGGCGAAGGCCAAGGCATCCGGCGAAAAAGGCTGGGGCGTGTTCGGCGTCGAACTGTTCGTGCTGACCGACGGAAACGTGCTGTTCAACGAGGTCTCCCCTCGTCCGCACGATACCGGCATGGTCACCATGGCTTCCCAGCGATTGAGCGAATTCGCATTGCACGCGCGCGCGATCCTCGGCCTGCCGATCACACAGGAACATGTCGCCCTGTCGATTCCGCAAGGCACCGTCGCGGCAAGCCATGCGATCGTCGTCCAGGGCGATGGCGAAGCGGAATTCCGCAACGTCGCCGCCGCGCTCGCCGAACCGGGTACCGACCTGCGTATCTTCGCGAAGCCGGAAGTGCATGGGCACCGACGCATGGCAGTCGCGCTGGCCATCGGCGGCAACGAGGCGGATGCGCGCGCCAAAGCCGGGAACGTGGCCGAATCGCTCGACATCGCAATCGTTTGACGCTATCGCCGGATGCTGAGACGAGGCTGCCGGAACGCGCCCAAAAGTCGCGCGATTGTAGCCTCCCGTTGGTATCTTGTTAACCGTCAAGTTCACCAAACTATCTACCTCCCACACACCAGGAAAGGCGAGTAATGGAGAAGTTGGAAAAGCTCTACGAGGCAAAGCCAAGCAACTGTACGCAACTGACGATCCGGAGGTCCTCTGGGTCGAATACAAGAACTCCGCTACCGCAGGTGACGGCGAAAAGAAGGAAGACTTCGCCGGCAAGGGCAGGCTGAACAACCTCATCACCACGTTGATCTTCGATCTGCTCAAGAAGCGCGGCATCGACAGCCACCTGGTGGCACGCGTGGGCGAGACCTCCCAGCTGGTCAAGAAGGTCACGATGTTCCCGCTCGAGATCGTGCTGCGTAACACCGCGGCCGGCCACTTCTGCTCCCGCCTGGGCGTCGAAGAGGGCATCGAGCTCAAGGAACCGGTGCTGGAGTACTTCCTGAAGAACGATGACCTGCACGATCCGTTCGTGAACGACGACGATCTGGTGGCGCTCGATGTGTGCACCCGCGAGGATCTGACCGAAATCGCGCCGCTCGCCCGCCGCATCAACGAAGCCCTGATCGAAATCTTCGCCAAGATCGACGTCAAGCTGGTCGATTTCAAGATCGAGATGGGCCGCACCTCCGACGGCACGCTGCTGCTCGCCGATGAAATCACGCCGGATTCCTGCCGTCTGTGGGATCAGCGCGACCATTCCGGCAAGGTGGAGCACCTCGACAAGGATCTGTTCCGCCGCGACCTGGGCGACATCATCCCCGCCTATGAGGAGATCGAAAGCCGTCTGGCCGGACTCGCCAAGTCCGAGGGCATCGAAGTCGCAGAGTAATGCGTTTGCAAGCCCGCATCTGAAGCGAAAGCCGGATGCGGGCTTCCTTGTTATATCGCAATCCTTCATTCTTTTGTCAATCCAAATCCAATAACCCCTCTTTTTTCAAGGAGTTGACCATGGTTTTTCGCGTGTACGTGGAAAAGAAGCCGGGCTTTGACGTCGCGGCCCAGCAGCTCGCCAACGAGTTGCGCACCATTCTCGGCATCGAAGCTTTGAAGAACGTCCGTCTCGTCAACCGTTACGACGTGGAAGGCATCAGCGAGGAGCTGTTCGCCCAGGCCACGCCGACCGTGTTCAGCGAGCCGCAGGTGGACAACGTCTACGCCGACCTGCCTGATTTCGGTTCCGACACCGTGTTCGCGGTGGAGTATCTGCCCGGCCAGTTCGATCAGCGTGCGGATTCCGCCAGCGAGTGCATCCAGCTGATCTCCCAAGGCGAGCGTCCGACGGTTCGTTCCGCCAAGGTGTATGCGTTGGAAGGCGAACTGTCCGAAGCCGATGTCGAGGCCATCAAGCATTACGTGATCAATCCGGTGGAAGCCCGTGAAGCCTCTCTGGATGTCAAGACCACGCTGAAGACCCAGGTGCCGGTGCCAGGCAAGGTGGAAGTCATCGACGGCTTCCGTTCTATGAGCGACGCCGAGCTTGAGCAGTTCATCGAGGACCGTGGTCTCGCCATGGATCTGGCCGACCTGCAGTTCTGCCGTGAGCACTTCACCGAGGAGCAGCGCGACCCGACGATCACCGAGATCAAGGTGATCGATACGTATTGGTCCGATCACTGCCGTCACACCACGTTCGGCACGCAGCTTGACGATGTCCAGATCGATGATGCCGCCGTCCAGGCCGCGTTCGACAAGTATCTTGAGATGCGCCACGAGCTGGGCCGCGACGCCAAGCCGGTGTGCCTGATGGATATGGGCACGATCGGCGCGAAGTGGCTCAAGAAGAACGGCATTCTGAAGAACCTCGACGAATCCGAGGAGATCAACGCCTGCACCGTCAAGGTGAAGGTGGATGTGAACGGCCATGACGAGGATTGGCTGTTCCTGTTCAAGAACGAGACGCACAACCACCCGACCGAGATCGAACCGTTCGGTGGCGCGGCCACCTGCATCGGTGGCTGCATCCGCGACCCCCTGTCGGGCCGTTCCTACGTGTATCAGGCGATGCGTGTGACCGGTGCCGCCGACCCGACCGTGCCGGTGTCCGAAACGCTTGAGGGCAAGCTTCCTCAGCGTAAGCTCGTCACCACCGCCGCGGCCGGCTACTCCTCCTACGGCAACCAGATCGGCCTGGCCACCGGCCAGGTGGATGAGATCTACCATCCGGGCTATGTGGCCAAACGTATGGAGGTCGGTGCGGTTGTGGCCGCGACTCCGGCCGATCATGTGCGCCGCGAGACCCCGGCTCCGGGCGACAAGGTCATCCTGCTCGGCGGCCGTACCGGTCGTGACGGCATCGGTGGTGCCACCGGCGCTTCCAAGGCGCATAACGTCGAATCGCTGGAGCTTGACGGCGCCGAAGTGCAGAAGGGCAACGCGCCGGTCGAGCGTAAGCTGCAGCGTCTGTTCCGCCGTGGTGACGCGTGCCGTCTGATCAAGCGTTGCAACGATTTCGGCGCGGGCGGCGTGTCCGTGGCGGTCGGCGAGCTTGCCGACGGCCTGTATGTGGACCTCAACAAGGTGTCGAAGAAGTACGAGGGCCTGGACGGCACCGAACTGGCGATCTCCGAATCCCAGGAGCGCATGGCCGTGGATGTGGCCGCCGAAGATGTGGACGAGTTCCTCGGCTACGCCAAGGAAGAGAACCTCGAAGCCGAGGTCATCGCGACCGTGACCGAGGATCCGCGCATGACAATGGTGTGGAACGGCGACACGATCGTGGACCTTTCCCGCGAATTCCTCGCCTCCAACGGCGCTCCGAAGCACCAGGTGGTGCACGTCGAGGCGCAGCACGGCTACACCACCCCGTGGAAGACCGGCACGCTTGCCGAGCGCATGCACACCATGCTCACCGATCTGAACGTGGCCTCCAACAAGGGCCTTTCCGAACGCTTCGATTCCACCATCGGTGCAGGCACCGTGCTCATGCCGTTCGGCGGTAGGAAGCAGCTGACCCCGAACATGGCCATGGTCGCCAAGCTGCCGGTGTTCGGCGAGACTACCACCGCTTCCGCGATGGCGTGGGGCTTCAACCCGTACATTATGGAGAAGAACCAGTTCACGGGCGCGTACCTGTCCGTAGTCGAGTCGCTGTCCAAGCTGGTGGCCGCCGGCTTCGAGCATGAGAATGCATATCTGAGCTTCCAAGAGTACTTCGAGAAGCTGCGCGACGAGCCGGAACGCTGGGGCAAGCCGATGGCCGCCGTGCTGGGCGCTTTGATGGCCCAGGTGGATCTGGGCGCGGGCGCGATCGGCGGCAAGGACTCCATGTCCGGCACCTTCGAGCAGCTTGACGTTCCCCCGACCCTGATCTCCTTCGCCGTGGCGGTGGGCAATATGAAGCGCGCCACCTCCCCCGAGTTCAAGGGCGCCGGCCACCGTGTGGTCCGCATCGCCCCGCGCTATAAGGCCGATGGCCTCACCCCGGACAAGGATTCGCTGCTGGAGGTGTTCTCCGCGGTTGAGGAGCTCACCGATTTCGGCGACGCTCTGGCCGTGTCCACTCCGGGCTACGGCGCCACCGCCGAGGCGATCTTCAAGATGACGGTCGGCAACCAGATCGGCGTGAAGCTGGACGACGGCATTGCCGTGGATGACCTGTTTGCTCCGGCCTATGGCTCCTTCATCATCGAGCTTGCCGACAACGCGAAGGTTCCGGCCGTGTCCAACCTGGTGGAAGTCAGCGAGGTCGGCGAAACCACCGAGGAGTATTCGTTCGTGGCCGCCGGCGAGACGCTTGATCTGGCCGAGCTGCAGGACGCGTGGGAGGGCGGCATCGAATCCGTGTTCCCGTACCGTTCCAAGGGCGAGGAGAAGGGCAAGACGGTTGAAACCATGTCCTTCGACGCTCCGAAGAAGACCGTATACACCGGCACCGGTGTGGCCAAGCCGCATGTGATCATCCCTGTGTTCCCAGGCAACAACTGCGAATACGATTCCGCAGCCGCCTTCGAACGCGCGGGCGCCGACGTGAGCACGCTCATCGTGAACAACCTCACCCCGGCGGCCGTGGCCGAATCCACCAACGCGTTGGTAGAGGAGATCAAGAAGAGCCAGATCATCATGATCCCTGGCGGCTTCTCCGGCGGCGACGAACCGGACGGCTCCGCCAAGTTCATCACCGCGTTCTTCCGCGCTCCGGCCGTGACCGAGGCCGTGCGCGACCTGCTGAACAACCGTGATGGCCTGATGCTCGGCATCTGCAACGGTTTCCAGGCGCTTATCAAGCTTGGCCTGGTGCCGTACGGCGACATCGTGCCGATGACCGCCGAATGCCCGACGCTGACGTTCAACACCATCGGCCGCCACCAGAGCCGTCTGGTGCGCACCCGCGTGGCTTCGAACCTCTCCCCGTGGCTTGCGAAGACCGAGGTGGGCGACATGCATACCATCGCCATCTCCCATGGCGAGGGCCGTTTCGTGGCTTCCGACGACGTGCTCGCTCAGCTCAAAGCCAATGGCCAGATCGCCACGCAGTATGTGGACGAGGCTGGCGTGCCGGGCATGGACCTGGATGTGAACCCGAACGGTTCGCTGCTGGCCATCGAAGGCATCACCAGTCCGGACGGCCGCGTGTTCGGCAAGATGGGCCACTCCGAGCGCTACAGCAACGGCACGTTCGTGAACGTGCCCGGCGAAAAGGACCAGCCGCTGTTCGCAGCCGGCGTGGAGTATTTCGCCGCCTGAGCATCAAGACTCTTTTCACGCTCACATAATCAAGGGTGGGTTCGAAATCTCATGATTCCGAATCCACCCTTTCATATACAGCAATCCGCGACATTCGTCATAGCAGCCGCTTCAGGCGGAAAGGTAACCCTCGTCGAGATCGACGGGCCTGTTGGCGCGTTCCACCGCATCATCGCTGGATTGCGCGGTTTGTCTGATGATGTCGTCGTAACCGGTCAGGGCGGCGAAAGGCATGAATTGGGCGGCACGGTTATGCATGCTCATATGGGCATGCGTCTGCGATTGGTGATGCGGCAGATCGATGATGTCGTCGTAGCGATGGGTTTCCGTAAGGCTCATGCCGCATGACCTCCTATCTGCTTGTTGCGCTGCTGGCCTGTGGCGTCATCGAACATATCCATGGCCTTGATGATGGAATTTCTGCCGAATTTGCGTTTGATGTCCAGAAGCGTTTGCTGCATATGCAGTTCGGCGTCCCCTTGCGGCGAATCCTTGGAACCACCATCGGCGGAACGCATAGCCTCGCATTCGGCCGCATCAGCGGAAGCGGAATCCACCAGCGCTTCCATCGTGGCGAACAAATCAGGCTGCGTATATTCGGACGCGGCCGCCTGCCGCCTTTCCTCAAGTTGCTCGTCGGTCAGCACATCGGCAGCGACCACATTCACCCGACGGACCAGCAAACGCCTGTCGACAATCGAAAGGAAAAGCTTATCGACCGCGTCGCAAATACGCGACGTAGCGACGTCGGCTCCGGCAATGCGATCGACCCGGTGGCCGGCTTGGGTACGCGGCGGCCATACCTGTCGATCGAAACAGGGCCGTCGTATGTTGCCGCGGCATGTTCGGCAATCGCCTTCAAATCAGCGGAAACATCCTTGCCAAGCCGTTTCGGATCAAGACTTGCCGTGTCGTAGCCGACCATCAATCCCACTCTGCCGGCTTTCACGCCCTTCGCCACCAAATCCAGAGACAGCGTATTCGCCATTTCACGCACGATAAGCCGGGCGGCATCAAAACCCACCGGTCCCGTCAGCACTTGTCCGGAACTCAAGCTGTGCCCCGCCGGCTTGTACGCTTTGATGTCCGCGATGGTGCACGGTTCCCAACCCCACGCATGGTCGATGAGCAGTTCGGCGTTCACACCGAACATCTTGTACAGTAGATCTTCGTTGTAGTATTCGTCGGCACGCCCGATGGAGCAGCGCGCGATATCCCCCATGGTCGCCAGTCCGTGCGCTTCGAGCTTCCTTGCATACCCACGCCCCACACGCCAGAAATCGGTAAGCGGCCGGTGATTCCACAACAATTTCCGGTACGACATCTCGTCAAGCCGGGCGATGCGAATGCCGTCCTCCCCCGCCTGGATGTGTTTGGCCACGATATCCATAGCCACTTTGGCCAGATACATGTTCGTGCCGATGCCCGCGGTGGCGGTGATGCCGGTCTGGGTGTGGATATCACGGATGATGTCACGGGTCATCTCCTCCACCCCTTTGCCATAGGCGCGCAGATAGCCGGTGACGTCCATGAACACCTCGTCCACCGAATAGACGTGGATATCCTCAGCCGAAACGTATTTCAGATAAATACCGTAGATTTTCGCACTCATCGCCAAGTAATGAGACATGCGCGGTTTGGCGATGAACACGTCAGCGGCCAGATTCGAATTGGCCGCGAGCGCCTTCGCATCATACGATTTCCCCGTCAGCACACCGCCTGGAGCCGCGGCGCGACGGACCGCGTTGATTTCCTTCAGTTTCGCTTTGACTTCGAATAGGCGGGCGCGTCCGGGCAGACCGTATGCCTTCAACGACGGCGAGATCGCAAGGCAGATGGTTTTGTCGGTCCTCTCCTGGTCCGCCACCACCAAGTGTGTGGATAGCGGAGGGAATCCATGTTCCACGCATTCCGAGGACGCATAGAAGGATTTGAGGTCGATTGCCACGTATATCCGTCCGGCCATGATGCTCCTTCCATGCAATGGCTCATACGGGGGACTTCCCGCACCCCGACGACCGTGATTCGCGTTTTCAACGTCTTCCATCATAACAGCTTTTTCGAACGGCTGTTCGATTGCATGTCCGGTTCCATATACCGTCTGAGAACTGGACAAAACCCGACTCTTGTAGCCGCCCATTGATACTGTTGGACGGTAGCGAACCCCTTGTCTCCATGGTTTTGGAAGGAGCTTTGGCTTGTCAGCTGAACTCGAAGACATCCACGAGGAATGCGGTATTTTCGGCGTTTGGGGCCACTCGGACGCCGCCCGACTCACTTACTTCGGTCTGCACGCGCTGCAGCATCGTGGTCAGGAGGGTGCCGGCATTGTCTCCAACGATAACGGTCATCTCATCGGTCATCGCGGAACGGGTCTGCTGACCCAGGTATTCAGCGACGAGCGTGAAATCAAACGACTCAAAGGCGACAGGGCGATCGGCCATGTGCGCTATGCCACTGCCGGCTCCGGCGGCACCGACAACATCCAGCCGTTCATCTTCCGTTTCCATGACGGCGATATGGCGCTGTGTCATAACGGCAATCTCACGAATTGCCTGTCCCTGCGCCGCAAGCTGGAAGATGAGGGTGCGATCTTCCATTCCAATTCCGACACCGAAGTGCTGATGCACCTCATCCGCCGCTCCACGCAACGCACGTTTATGGACAAGCTCAAGGAAGCGCTGAACATCGTGCATGGCGGTTTCGCCTATCTGATTATGACCGAGAACGCCATGATCGGCGCACTCGATCCGAACGGTTTCCGTCCGCTCTCCCTTGGCAAGATGAAGAACGGCGCGTATGTGCTCGCTTCCGAAACCTGCGCGCTCGACGTCGTCGGCGCTGAATTGGTACGTAACATCCGTCCGGGTGAGATCGTGGTGGTGGACGACCACGGCTACAAGATCGTGCAGTACACGAATCAGACGCAGCTGGCCATCTGCTCGATGGAATTCATCTACTTCGCCCGCCCGGATTCCGATATCTACGGCGTGAACGTGCATTCCGCCCGCAAGCGCATGGGCGCACGTCTGGCGCAGGAATCGCCGGTCGACGCCGATATGGTGATCGGCGTGCCGAATTCCTCATTGTCCGCAGCCTCCGGCTATGCGGAAGAGGCCGGCCTGCCCAACGAAATGGGTCTGATCAAGAACCAGTATGTGGCGCGAACCTTCATCCAGCCGACGCAGGAACTGCGCGAGCAGGGCGTGCGCATGAAGCTGTCCGCCGTTCGTGGCGTGGTCAAGGGCAAGCGTGTGATCGTCATCGACGATTCCATCGTGCGTGGCACCACGTCCAAGCGAATCGTGCAGCTGCTCAAGGAGGCCGGCGCGGCCGAAGTGCATATGCGTATCAGCTCGCCACCGCTGAAATACCCGTGCTTCTACGGCATCGATATCTCCACCACCAAGGAGCTGATCGCGGCCAAGAAGTCCGTCGACGAGATCCGCGACTACATCGGAGCCGATTCACTGGCGTTCCTGTCGCTCGACGGCTTGGTGGAATCCATCGGCCTTGGCGCGGACGCACCGTATGGCGGCCTGTGCGTGGCCTACTTCAACGGCGACTATCCGACCGCCTTGGACGATTACGAAGCCGACTTCCTGAAGTCGCTCACCCCCGAGGATCGTGTCCGTCTGCCTGAATTCGCTTTGTACAAGAGCAAGTACGAGGGCAACGAATACACCACCACTTCATCCCAAGAAGAACACTGAGACCCGAGAAAGGTTAGATATGCCAAAAGCATATGAGGAAGCCGGCGTAAGCGTTGAGGCCGGTTACGAAGTCGTCAAGCGTATCAAGTCCCACGTGGCGCGCACCAACCGTCCGGGCGTGGTCGGCGGCATCGGCGGCTTCGGCGGCCTGTTCGATCTCGCTTCCCTCGGTTACAAGGAGCCGGTGCTGATTTCCGGCACCGACGGCGTCGGCACCAAGCTGGTCGTGGCCAAGATGGCCAACAAGCACGACACGATCGGCATCGACTGCGTGGCCATGTGCGTCAACGATATCGCCGCCCAAGGCGCCGAGCCGCTGTTCTTCCTGGATTACATCGCCTGCGGCAAGAACGATCCGGCTCTGCTCGAGCAGGTCGTCTCCGGCGTGGCCGACGGCTGCGTGCAGGCCGATTGCGGCCTGATCGGCGGCGAGACCGCCGAGATGCCGGGCATGTACGACGAGGACGAGTACGATTTGGCCGGTTTCGCCGTGGGCGTGGCCGAGAAGTCCGCCATAGTCGATGGTTCCTCGATTGTCGAAGGCGACGTGCTGATCGGCCTTCCCTCCACCGGCGTGCATTCCAATGGCTTCTCCCTGGTGCGCAAGGCCCTGTTCGAACAGGCCGGATACACCGTCGACACCCAGCTGGATGAGCTCGGCGGTGAGAAGCTCGGCGACGTGCTGCTCACCCCCACCAAGATCTATGTCAAGACGCTGTCCCCGCTGTTCAAGGCCGGCGTGGTCAAGGGCGTCGCGCACATCACCGGCGGTGGCTTCATCGAGAACATCCCGCGTATGATCCCCGATGGTCTCGCGGCACATATCAACCTCGGCTCCTGGCCGGTTCTGCCGATCTTCGACGTGCTGGAGAAGGCCGGCGAAATCGACCATATGGAAATGTTCAACATCTTCAACATGGGTATCGGCATGGTGCTGGCGGTCAGCGCCGAAGATGCCGATAAGACCATGGAACTGCTGAAGTCCAATGGCGAGGCCGGCTATGTGCTGGGCAATATCGTCAAGAAGACCGGCGAGGACGTCGAACTGCAGTAAACGAACATACGGGGGTAGCCGAACAGGCACCCCCGATATTATTTCTTGAGATTGGCACTCTTCCCCATAAGGGATACAACAGGAGGAAATATGAAGGTTCTGGTCATTGGTTCCGGTGCGCGTGAACACGCCATCGCCCACGTGCTCATGCGTGGCGACAGCGTCAGCGAGGTCACTGTGGCCCCAGGCAATCCGGGCATGGAACTTGACGGCATCCGCACCACGCAGCTCAACCCGTCCAATCATGCGGCGCTCATCGATTTCGTGAAGAACAATGGTTACGATTGGGTGTTCGTCGGACCGGAAGTGCCGCTTATCGAAGGCATCGTCGACGATTTCGCGGCCGCCGGCATCAAGGCGTTCGGCCCGAACAAGGCCGCCGCGCAGATCGAGGGTTCCAAGGACTTCGCCAAGCAGCTTATGGAACGTCACGACATTCCGACCGCGAAGTACCAGACGTTCGACGATTTGGAGCGTTCCACCGCTTATGTGCGCGAGCATGGCGCGCCGATCGTCATCAAGGCCGATGGCCTGGCCGCAGGCAAGGGCGTGACCGTGGCGATAGATGAGGAGACCGCCATCGCCGCTTTGGAGGACATTTTCGTGGACCACCGCTTCGGCAACGCCGGCGCGAAGGTGGTTATCGAGGATTTCCTTGAGGGTCAGGAATTCTCTCTGATGAGCTTTGTGAACGGCACCGATTTCTGGCCGATGCCGATTTCGCAGGATCATAAGCGTGCCTACGATGGCGACAAGGGTCCGAACACCGGCGGCATGGGCGCCTACAGCCCGGTTCCGCAGATCGGTCAGGATGTGATCGACACCGCCATCGAAACCATCGTCAAGCCGACCGTTCAGGCCATGGCCGACGAGGGCACGCCGTTCACCGGCATTCTGTACGCCGGCCTCATCGCCACCGCCGACGGACCGAAGGTCATTGAATTCAACGCGCGTTTCGGAGACCCGGAGACCGAAGTGGTGCTGCCGAAGCTCACGTCCGATCTCGGTGCCGGCATCAACGCCATTCTCAACGGCGAAACCCCGGAATTCACGTGGGATGAGGACAATGCCACTCTTGGCGTGGTGATCGCTTCCGAAGGTTACCCGACCAACGTGGTCAAGGGTGCCGCGATTCCTGAGATCACGGTAGATGACGATTCCCATGTCTACTATGCGGGCGTCGCACGTGGCGAGCATGGTCTCGTGGCCAACTCCGGTCGCGTGCTGCTGGTCGAGTCCTCCGCTGCGGACATCAAGGCCGCGCAGGACAAGGTCTACGCGATCATCGACAAGCTCGACACCAAGGGCATGTTCTACCGTCACGACATCGGTTTCAAAGCGCTGAACGCGTGATGATGGTGTGTTGGCTGCGCTGAACCAATAGCCGTTGAGGGGCTGTTCCAATAGTTTGGAACAGCCCCTCAATGTTTTAAGATTTGTGCGGCAGGCGCGTCGTCGCCCACCACACTCCTGCCGTGACGAGGACGTGCGCGAATTCCGTGCGGCACGACACGAAGGCGCACAACGGTACGTCGAGTGTCGAGCCGTGCGGCAGGCGCGCCGTCCTCGTTACGGCAGGTCCATGAAGGAGGTGTCTTTCAGGTAATTCTTCCCCGTGGTGATGTCGTACTGGATGAGCTTGTAATCCGCCATCAGCTGTTTGGTTTCGGCGTCGAAATCGCTTTCGGCCATGGGATTGCCCTTGGAGTCAAGGTAGATGTTCTGACCTTCCGGAATACGGTCCCAGCCTTGGATGTTGTTGACCACCGGCGGTTCCATGGCCGAGATCTTGGAGTGCATTTCGGTGAGGAACGCCAGATACGGCGACACCTTGGCATCCATATGCTCGGCGGCCTGCGCCACAAAGAAGTTGGGCGACGAATAGTCGGCGTTGCCGATCTTGTTGCCTTGCGTGCCGGAAGTCTTGTTGGACCAGATGAAGTAGTCCGTCTGATGCAACGCCAGCGAGTTGCCGTCATCAGCGGAAGCCGACGAGTAGATGCCCGGCAGATGGTCTCCGTAGAAGACCACGGTGACCGGCTTGCCGAGCTTGTCGAGTTCGGCAAGGAAATCGGCGGTCGCATCATCCGTCAGCGAAGCGCCCTTCTGATAGGTTTCGATGGACTCCTGCTCGTCGTCCTTCAACGGTTTGTCCGTGGTGGAGGTCGCCTTGAAATCGTTATGCTTGTACCACTTGTGGTAAGGCATGTGGTTCTGCATGGTGATGACCTGCAGGAACTGGTTGGACTTGGTTTTCTTCACCTGTTCCAGCGTGCTCTTGTAGGTGGCCTCGTCGGAGACGTACGGCGAATCGTCGATCTTGTCCTGATGAGAGATGACGTCCGGACCGGTCAACGTATAGAAATGCGAGAAGCCGAACTTCTTGTAGTTGGTGGCGCGCGAATACATAGACGATTCGTACGGGTGCAGGCCGATGGAGTTCTTTGCGGCGCCCCACATCTGGTTGATTGTCGGCGTCCAATGCTCGCTCGGCACCAGCTGCTGGTATGGGCTGGTCAGGGAGGAATCGAAATTCGCCATGCTCAGGCCGGACAGTCCCATGTATTCCAAGTTGGCGGTGCCGCCGCCGTATCCGGAGGACAGCATCAGGCCGGACGTGGTATTCTGCTTGATCTCACGGATCTTCGGCATGGAATCCTTGTTGACTTTGAGTCCCGGCACGCGTGACGGGTCGGAGAAGGATTCGGACAGCACGTAGATGACGGTGCTGTCGGTCATGTTCGCGGAACGTTTCGCGTTGATCTTCTTCGCGGCCTTCTCATAGCGGGCCGCGACCTGCTTCATGGTCTCTTCGGAATAGTCGTCCGGCTTGACCATGACTTTCGGGTTGAGCTGACGGGTGAACGCCACCAGCGGCCCGTTGCGCTGGGCGTCGTATACGGAGTCCCACATGGAGGGCTTGTCCCCCATGACGGTGGCGAAGCCTTTGGCCCACGAGCCGACGGTGCTCACCTGCATCGAATACAGCGTGAAGAACAGGCCTGGAAGCAGGATCAGCAGCAGTCTTGCGATCGCGTTCACGGAACGGGATTGCTTGTCGGAGCCGCGAAACAGTCTGCCGTGACGCGCGTCGAGGCGGTTCAGGAAGACGAACAGCGCCACGAACGCGGCAAACGCCGCCACCGCGATCAGAATGGTCCATTGCGCGCCGGACGGCATGAAACTCATCAGATTGCCGGCGTCGGCTTTGAGGAAGTTCAGGTCGCTTGGCAGAATCGCCTCGTATCGAATCGACACTTTGAAATGCTCAATCACGGCGACGATGAACGTCACCGCCAGAAATATCGGCGTGGCCACCCAGAAACGGTTGGTGAGCATGAGCAGGATCACGTACAGGACGCCCCACAGTATGAGGTTGAGCACAGCCACAAAATTAGCGCTGGTGAACATCTTGCCGACGAATCCCCAGCCGGTGAGCCACATGTTGTTCGATAGTTGGACTCGAGTGGCGGATTCGCTGACACCGATCTGCAGGGCGGCAACGCCCACCGCATCGAACAGCACGAATAGCACGCCGTAAAGCCAGCCGGGGAACTCCTTGCCCGCTTTCTTGGCCATCGGGTCCACGGTAGCGATGTCGAGCTCCTCAATCGGCTCGTTTTTCGATGTTGCTTTGGTCACGCATAACCCCACTTAGTTCGTTTGCAATGCCCTATTGTCATATACGCGTCTGAAAAAGACAACGTCCAACGTTTTTTCTTTACGATTTTTACGATTGGATTGCGCCGATGGCGATACGATTCCAACGGAAATACGGCAGACAGCCGCTACTTGTCCGCCTTCCGGCAGTCCTCGCACAGGCCGAACACCTCCAGCGTGTGCCGTTCGATGGTGAAGCCGTACTTGTCGGAGATGCCTTTCAGCCAGCTTTCGGAAGGCGATTCAATTTCCACGGTTTTGCCGCAGTTCGTACAGACGAGGTGATGATGGTGTCCGTCGTCGCCGCACAGGCGGAACAGCTGCTGGCCGTCGAGGCGGACCGTGTCGGCGCGGCCCGCCTCGGCCAGGGCGTTGAGCTGCCGGTAGACCGTGGCGAGTCCGATATGTTCGCCACGGTCTTCCAGCTTGCGGTGCAGCTCCTGCGCGGAGATGAATTCGTCGCAGCCGTTCAGCGCGTCGCGGATGGCGTCTTTCTGGCGGGTCTGCCGCACGATATGTTCACTCATTACTTATGATGTCAGGCTTTCTTCAAGTCGTCCCAGCAGCCGGTGGCTTCAAGGTCGGCTACGGTTTTGGCGGTGTCGTCGGTCAGCACGGTGATGTGTCCCATCTTGCGGTCGTGGCGCACTTCCGCCTTGCAGTAGTCGTGCACGTTCCATTCGGGATGGTCGGCGATGAGCGCACGGGTCGGCGCCACATGCTGGCCGAGCACGTTGACCATGACGGCGGGCTTGAGCAGCTGCGGCTGTTCGAGCGGCCAGCCGGCGATGCCGCGAATGTGCGCGTCGAACTGGTCGAACGAGCAGGCCTCGATGGTGTAGTGGCCGGAATTGTGCGGACGTGGGGCCAGTTCGTTGACGATGACCTTGTTGTCTTTGGTGATGAACAGTTCGATGGCCAGAATGCCGGCGAGTTCGAAGCCTTTGGCCAGTCGCAACGCCAGCTCGTGCGCCTCCTTGGCCACGGTTTCGTCCACTTCGGCCGGCGCGATGGTCATGTGCAGGATGTTGTTGCGATGCTCGTTGCGCACGATCGGGAAGGTCACGTAATCCTTGCCGTTGCCGGCGACGAGGATGCTCGCTTCGAACGCGAAATCGACGAAGCCTTCCAGAATGCTTGGCGGGAAGCTGCCGTCATGGTCGGCGCGGGCGCGCACCTGCTCCAAGTCGGCTTCGGACTTGAGCACGGTCTGGCCGTGGCCGTCGTAACCGCCGGAACGGGTTTTGAGCACAGCCGGATAGTGGATCTCATCAAGTGCCGCTTCAAGTTCCTCGACGCTGTTGACAGCCTTCCACGGCGCGGTGGGCGTGCCATGGTCGTTGATGAACCGCTTCTCGTTGACACGGTCCTGCGTGACGCGCAGCAGATCGGTGCCTTGCGGGGCCGCCGCGAGGGAACGCACTTGATCGATGGCGTCGGCGTCCACGTTCTCAAACTCGTAGGTGAGCACGTCGGACTTTTCAGCCAGTTCGCGGATGGCGGCGATGTCGTCGTATTCGGCGGTCACTTGGAAATCCGCGACCTGAGCGGCCGGACAGTCGGGTGTCGGGTCGAGCACGCCGATGCGGAAGCCCATGTAGCGTGCGGACAGCGCCATCATGCGGCCGAGCTGGCCGCCACCGATGATGCCGATGGTCGCGCCGGGCATCAGTCGTTCGATACGGCCGTTGGTTTCCTCAGACAAGCTGGGCATTGGATTCAGCCACCTTTTCCTTCAGGGAGTCACGATAGTCCTGCAGCGCCTTGGCCAGTCGCTCGTCGGTGGTGCTCAGAATGCTCACCGCGAGCAGGCCGGCGTTGGTTGCGCCGGAGTTGCCGACGGCGGTGGTGGCCACCGGAATGCCGCCCGGCATCTGCACGATGGACAGCAGCGAATCCCAGCCGGACAGCGCGTGGGAGCGTACCGGCACGCCGATGACCGGCAGTGTGGTCTGCGCCGCGACCATGCCCGGCAGGTGGGCCGCGCCGCCCGCGCCGGCGATGATGATCTTCAGCCCGTTGGCACGGGCGTTGTGCGCGAACTCACCCATCAGTTCCGGGGTGCGGTGCGCGGAAATCACCTGCTTCATGTACGGCACCTCGAACTGGTCGAGCATCTCGCATGCGTGCTTCATGGTCTCCCAATCGCTTGCCGATCCCATGATCACCGCGACTTCAGGCTTGTTGTCTGCCATCAAAACCTCCGAAGGATTTACGTAGACTTACGTGTTCCAGAACACCGCCTACTTTACTTACTTGGCTCGATGTGCAGCACGACCTTTCCGAAAACGTCGCCGTCGACCACTTTGCGGAACGCCGCGGGCGCGTCGGCAAGCGCGTAGGTGGAGTCGATGACGGGGTGCAGGTCGGCGTGTTCCACGAATTTGAGCAGTCGTGCGAAATCGTCACGCGAACCCATGGTGTTGCCTTGCACGCGAATGTCCTGGAAGAAGATGCGGGTCAGTTCGGCTCCAGGCTGGTCTCCTGTGGTGGCTCCGCAGATGGCGATGGTGCCGCCGGGGCGTACGGATTTGACGGAATGGCTCCAGGTGGCCGCGCCGACCGATTCGATGACAGCGTCGACCTTATGCGGCAGTCGCGCGCCGGTTTCGAAGGCGGCGTCGGCTCCGATGGCGATCGCGCGGTCTCGTTTCTCTTCGCTGCGTGACGTGACGAACACTTCCAGTCCTGCCGCATGGGCGAGTTGGATGGCCGCTGTGGACACGCCGCCGCCCGCGCCTTGGACGAGCACGGTGTCTCCCGGTTTCACGTTGGCCGATGTGAACAGCAGTGAGTAGGCGGTCAGCCAGCTGGTGCCGAGCGCGGCAGCCTCATCGAGGGTCAGGTTGGCGGGTTTGGCGAACACGTTGGCGCTGGGCACCTGGGTGATCTCGGCCATGGTGCCCGCGTATTTTTCGGATAGGATGGTGCGCCGCTCCCCCGGCATGACGCCGGCGCCGTCGGTGCCGACGAAGGTGTAGAGCACCACTTCGGCTCCGGCTTTCAGCCCTTTGCGAACAGGAATGTCCTCGTCGAGCACGCCTGACGCGTCGGTGCCGAGAATCATCGGCGTCTGTTCGGCGGAGAGTCCCACGCCCTGCAGGCTCCAGATGTCGTGGTGGTTCACGCTGGCTGCGGCCACGTGGATGGTACTCCAGAACGGCTTGGTTTCGGGCGTGTCCAGCTCCCCCACCTTGAGTTGCGACAGCGGATTGTCATAATCGGTTCCTGCTGCGTATACGGCTTTCATGGTCAGCGCTCCTTCGCGGTTTTTCGGTGGTTCGATTCATTTCATCGTTTCCATTGTGCCGCAGTTGAGAAGACTTTGCAGGTATTTCACAACCGACACCCCGGCAGAGGCATACAGTGGGATAGGATTTTCCGCGGTAAAGAAGACAGGTTCAGGGAAGGACAGTTGCGCATAATGACCGCTGGCATACTGGGTTCGATTCATTCTCCGGCGGATGTGCATGCCCTTCTTCGCAACAGTTGCGTGATCTGTGTCTGGAGATTCGTTCCACGCTGTTGAATTACGGCCGGAAGCATGGTGGCCACATCGGTTCGAATCTTGGCGTGGTGGAGCTTACCGTGGCGTTGCACCGCGTGTTCGGTTCTCCACGTGACCGTTTCGTTTTCGATGTCTCCCACCAAAGCTACGTGCACAAGATGCTTACCGGGCGCGCCGAGGCGTATCTGGACGAGTCGCGGTTCGGCGAGGTGACGGGTTTCACCAATCCGTTGGAAAGCGAGCATGATTCCTTCGTGCTGGGCCATACCGGCACGTCCATCTCCCTTGCCTGCGGTCTTGCCAAAACACGTGATATGCAACATACCGCTGCGGGAGCAAGCGAAATCGGCAACGTCATCGCCATCATCGGCGACGGTTCGTTGAGCTCGGCGATCGCTTTCGAAGGACTGAACAACGCTGCCGAACAGGGCGGTAATCTCATCATCGTCGTCAACGACAATGAGATGTCGATCGCCGAGGATTTCGGTGGCATGTACGGCAATCTTGCCCGTCTGCGCGCGTCGAACGGAACCGCGGAGCTGAATCTGTTCAAGGCGTTCGGACTTGACTACCGTTATGTGGAGCAGGGCAACGATGTGGACACGCTGGTCGCGGCGCTTGAAGACTTGAAGGATATCGACCATCCCGTCGTGCTGCATATCCACACCACCAAGGGCTTGGGTTTCAGCGATGAGACCGAGGCGCAGGATGGTTCCGACGGATGCAACCAGACCAATCCGCAGCCGCATGCCGGCCAATGCGAGGCGAATCATTGGCAGGATCCGGACAGCGCGCTCGGCAAGCCGCTTGACGCGCGCAAATACTACGGTCAGATGGCCATGGCTTCGTTGGAGTCCCGTTTCGAAAGCGAGCCGGGACTGGTGGTCATCTCCCCCGCCACCCCTGGTTCGAATGGCATCACCCGTGATTTCCGTGAACGTGCCGGATCGCATTATGTGGACACCGGCATTACCGAGGAGCATGCGGCCGCGTTCGCCGCAGGCATCGCGAAGGCTGGAGGCCGGCCGGTTCTGGCGACTTCCGCCACGTTCTTCCAGCGTATTTACGACCAGTTGCAGCAGGAGCTGGCGTTGAATCATGTTCCGGCGACGCTGCTGATTTTCGGAGCGGGCATTTCCGGCGCGGACAATACACATTCCGGCACGTTCGATATGACGATGTTCGCCAACACGCCTGATGTGACCTGTCTGGCACCGACCAGCGGAGAGCAGATGCTGGACATGCTTGCATGGGCCACGGGGCCGTCTGATCATGGTGTGACGGCTATCCGCATGCCCGGCGAGCAGATTCTTGCCATGGAACGTTCCGCCGATATGGCGTTCGACCCGGCCGAACGTGCCGACGCGCACGAGACGACGATCGATATTACCGGCGATTGCCCTTTCACGCGGTACCAGATCGTGCGTCCGGGACGTGAAGTGGCGATTCTCGGCTTGGGCAATACACTGCCGTTGGCGGCCGAGGTGGCGGCAACGCTCGAAAACGACGACGATATCAATGCGACGCTTATCGACGCGCAGCAGTATTCCGCGATGGATGGCGAGCTGCTGGACGTGCTTGCCGACGGCCATCGTGTGGTCGTCACCTTGGAGGATGGCCAGCTGGAAGGCGGCTGGGGTGAGAAGGTGACCGCGTTCTACGCGAATTCCACTAATCCGAAAGCAGCCACTGTGCATGCGCTCAATTTCGGCGCATCGAAAGAATTCACCGATCGTGTGCCCCTTGCCGAGCTTGATGAACGTTACGGGCTGACTGTGGAAGCGGTGGCTGATCGCATTCGCCGCGTCTTGGCCCGTTAATCACGCAACTAGCCGGCACCGTCAAAAATCGACAGGGAACGTTGAACAATCGCGAAATGCCGGCCCACGCTGAACAGCACATGGCCGACCATAAGCATTATTGTCAATCGCAATCGCTATTGCTCGTTCTTGATGGCGTCCAACGCAGGAATCTTCACAGCCTTATTAGCTGGCCCCAAACCGGCGAGTATGCCCACCAGAATCGAAAACAGCACGGCCACGACAAACAGCCACCATGGAATCACGGAGATTCGGCTCACGTCGTCACCGCCCATAATCGCTTTGCCTACGTTTTCCATACTGAATCCACCAAACGACAGCAGATTGATGCTCAGCGACCCCAAGGCGGAAATCAGACAGGCGATAAGTCCACCGACCAGACCGATGGCACCTGCTTCACATAGGAGCATCGTGCGAATATCCTTCACATAGCAGCCGAGCGCCTTCATAATGCCGATTTCCCGAGTGCGTTCCGACACGGACATAATCATGGTGTTGGCGATGCCGATGGCCGCCACCAGGAATGACACCGCGCCAATGCCTCCCAATGCGAGCTGGATGCCACGACTCTGCTTTTCAATCTCCTTGCGGGTCTGTTCGAAGGACGTGGTTTGGTAGCCAGACATTTTGATCTGCGCTTCGATACCCGGCACATCCTTGATATTTTGAGCGTGCACCACCACTTGGTCGTAGTTTGTTTTGGTCCGGCTGGTGGTATTGGTTTTGCCGTCGATTTTGGCCTGCAATGTGTCCATATCCTCCAGCGACATGACTACACCGGAGCTGAATGCATCGTAATTATTGGTTGAAGCGTCCAACACACCGACCACGGTGAGAGGCATGGAAACCACAGGATTCTGCGAACTGGCAGTACCATCGCCGTCGCCTGAATCGGTGGAACTCATCGAAGTGCTGCCTATTTTGCGGTAATCGTCAGGGCTTTGATAATCGGCTCCGGTAATCAAATTGAGTTTCGTGGTCAGTACGTCGAAGAACGGCTTCTCCCCCTCGCTCTCCTTGCAACCGTTCTCATCGCACTCATAATCACCGGGAGCGATACGCCTGGAGTCATCATCGGAACGATACTTATCCATAAACTGGTATGCCGCGTATTTGCCGAGCAATACTTCTCCGGCACGCTTCGGCATACGCCCTTGAACGAGCTTGTATCCCGATGCTTCAAGCTGGGTCATATCCGTACCCATCACAGAAGCATATTGAGCCACGTATCGGGATCCGGCTCCCGCAGTGAGATCCACGGTGCTCTGCGCCGACCGCTGTGGCATCACGGCTGCGACGCCTGAAATGCCACGGAACGTCTGTACCGCAGCATCGTCAAGCTTGGCCTGATGATCCGATGATGTCATGTCCGACGAAGACAAACTCGACATACCGACGCCAGAGCTGTCGTACGCGCCCGAGCCGCCGGCAGCTGTGACGGTAATGTCGTTGAGATTGCCCATGCTCTTGAGCATCTGCTCATTCTGCTCGCTGATGCCTTGTCCAATCGAAATCATCAGGACGATGGAGCAGCAGCCGACGATCACGCCCAGCACCGTCAAAATCGTACGCGATTTGCGCCGCAGCAAATTCTGCGCGCAAGTATGTGCGATATCCGAAAATCGCATGCCTACTCCTTGACGGATGGAGTGGAAGATGACGTTGCGGATACGGAGGCGGCCGATGTGCCACCTGCCGTGGCGATTACCTGCGTCGGCGCATCGGCAGCCATGGCAGTAGATTTACCCTGCTTATCGGCTCCAAGATCGGCAGGCTCCCAATCCCAATCGTCATCATCGGCCACCTGCTTTGCCTTCTTACGGCGATGACGGACCACCAATACGACCGTCAATACAACCACGACGAGTGCAACGGCCGCCGCCACTATCCACACCCAGACCGGCATGCTCTGATCCTGGACGTCAACATCCGTATCGGAATCATCCGGAACAGGAGCTTCAACGGCATTGATTTTCACCGGAAATTCCTTGGTCTGCGGCTGTCCATCGGAATTCTCATACGTCACCGTCAGTTTCGCCTCGGTTTCGCCGGGCTTGTCCGCAGTGAATGCGAATCCAATGGAGCCGGACGCGCCGGACGCCACATTGCCGACGTACTGCTTGGCCTGCGTGGCGGTGATACCGTCGCCTTCAACGCTCGCCTCGACATTGGAAACGTCGCCCTTGCCCTTGTTCACGTAATCCATGGTGATAGTAGTTTCCTCACCTGCGTTGACGATATTGGGCACCACTGGATCGTTCAATTCAAAACGATCAGGCTGCGAAACGGGTACGGAAATTTTGATGTCGGAAGTGTTGGAGCTGCGTGCGGCACCGTCCACGTACTCGTATTTGAAGCTGATGTCGATGCCCTGCGCGCCGTTTTTCGCACTGGCCAGTGTCTGCATCGGCACGGTCTGCGTCAACGCAGCTCCCGCATTCAGCGCATCGTAGTAGAACGTGTTCGTACCGCCGGAGATGGCAAAATTCTCACCGCCGTCCACGGTGACCACCATGTTGCTCACCGCCACTTTGCCCATGTTTTGGAAGGTGAAACCGAGGTTGAAGGTGCTGCCGACCGCCACCGACCCGTCGCCATAGGTGAAATTGGTGATAATGATGTTCGGCACCGGCCCAGCAATCTGCTCAACACTGTTGTCCGCTCCCGCACCCGGAGCATCGGAAGTATTGGCGCCATCTTCGGCGAACGCCGTCGGCACAATGCACACCAACGTGATGGCGACCACCGCCAATAGTGAGATTGCCCCGTTGAGCAGTGTTGCGATTCTTGTGTTGTTGCCCATGGAAGACCCTTCTGTTGTCGTCATAGTTGTCGATATGCTGTCATGAAGTTACGTAAGCCGGTCGCCGATGATGCGGCCGTCAAGAAGTGTGACGATGCGATCGGCGTATTGCGCCATATTGTCGTCATGTGTGACGAGCACGATGGTCTGGTTGAAATCGCGTGCGAACGAGCAAATCATATCCATCACTTCGGTTTTGGTTTTGGAATCGAGATTGCCGGTCGGCTCGTCGGCGAATACCACTTGCGGACGTGTCACGAAAGCGCGGGCGATGCCGACGCGCTGCTGCTGACCGCCAGACATCTGGGTCGGATAATGGTTCATTCGTTTGCCAAGGCCGACCCGCTTGAGCATGGCACGCGCGATCGTCTCGCGTTTACGCTTCGGCACGCCTCGGAACATCAGTGGCATGGCCACATTCTCGATGGCATTGAGATTGGGCAGCAGATTGTACGACTGGAACACGAAGCCAAGGTGCTTCTGCCTGAATTCGGCCAGCTGCCGTTCGTCAAGCCTGCTGATGGGCACACCTGTGATACGTACACCACCTTTAGTTGGTTTTTCCATGCCGGCAAGCTGATTGAGCAGGGTGGATTTACCGGATCCGGACTCGCCATAGATACAGCAGATCTGCCCTTGCGGAATGGCGAGATTGACACGTTCCAGTGCTACGACGGTCTCATCGAGCACTGGATATTCCTTGCGTAGGTTTTTAACCTCGATAATGGGACCGCGACCGGTTTTCCCAGCGTTGGATGTGCTACCTACCGGCACATTCACCTCCTCGTTTTCTGGGAATATGTTGATAATTGCTCCTAAGTCTAAAGTGTTTCACCGCGCTTCGCCACCCTTAAGGGAACACCCTGAAGCCACGGTCCGCGCGTGCCTGAAACTCGAAAACCGTTCAAGAAACCCCGCCTGAACGATATGGAACATGTTGTTTCATGCCAGAATCCCTTGTTTCGTGCCAAATGGCAGTGAACCGTGAAACGACGAAAATACAATGAAGGCATCGCAACGAATCGAAAACGAAGCTGAACGGTTCCATACCATGAGGGGGACATCATGAAACGTCGTTTCACACAAGCGGAGGTCTACTACCTCAACACCCTGCCCGCGGTGGAGCGGGCATCGATGGACCGCATCACCTATTCGAGGGATTTCCAGGTGCGTTGCATGGCGCAATATCTGCGGGGCAACGGACCGACCAGCATCTTCGCCAGCGCGGGACTCAATCCGAAGATCGTGGGCAGCAAGCGCATCGAACGCGCCATCGCACGGTGGAAGGCCGATCCGCAGATCATGCTGGAGGCGCAGTCGTTCGCCAATGAAGCCGCGGCCGATCAACGCGACCTGCTCGTCATCTCCCAATCCATGACCATCGCATGGCTGGAGAAGAAAGTCATGGATCTGCAGAAACAGATCCAATCCGTGAAGCGGCATGAGGCGGAACGCCCGTCCATGCCGGCCCACGGGGCGCTCATCGGACTGGAATAGCGTCCAGAAGCGTTCCCATGACAAGATGTGCGTCGTGGTACGGCGACGCACCCATACGCGATCCCTCCTTCCATCGTTTCCGCATTCTCCGTCACATTCACGCGGCTCCCCGATGGAAGGAGGGATTCGTTTCGTCTTTGGCCGCATACCCCGCGATTGGCGCATGCGGCCAAAGACGCCATTCGATCAATATTCGTCAGATACGCGGCACCGATGGGGCGGCCGTATGGGACGGCTTCGGCGTGTACGCGCTCCGTTCCGCGGTTTCGTTGGCTGTCACCATCGCCTGCGTGATCTGGCTGTACATGTCCTGGTAGCCGCCAGGGGTGGATGCTGGAAGCACGACGGTCTTGGAGTTGTTGGATTCGCTCAAGGAGCGCAGCACGTCGAGGTACTGGTTAAACAGCACCACATTGTTCACATCGCCGATGTTCATGCCGACGGCCTGCAGGCTCTTGATCTGGTCGACGATGCCGCTGGCGATCTCACGACGGTAGTTGGCCTGGCCCTCGCCTTGAAGACGGGTCTTCTCCGCCTCGGCGGCGGCCTGGGTCTCGATCTGGATGCGCTGGGCCTCGGCGCGCTGCCGGGTGGCCTCCTTCTCACGCTGGGCTGCGTTGATGGAGTCCATGGCGTTCTTGACCTGCGGGCTCGGGTCGATGGCGGTGATCAGGGTCTTGACCACAGTGAAGCCGAAGCGGGACATCTCGTTGCCGACGGTCTTCTGCACGTCGAAAGCCACATCATCCTTACGGGCGAAAGCATCATCGAGGCTCAACGCAGGAATGGCGGAACGCAGGGCGTCTTCCATGTAGGAGCGCAGCTGCCCGGCCGGGTCGCGCAGCTCGTAGTAGGCGGTGGCCACGTTTTCCGGGTTCACACGGAACTGGGTGGAGGCGACGACCGTGACGAACACATTGTCGAGGGTTTTGGTCTCCAGCTGCACATTGAGCTGGTTGACGCGCATGTTGGTTTTCATGGCGATACGGTCCACGAACGGGATACGGATGTGGATGCCCGCGAACTGCACCTTGTTGAACTTGCCGAAACGTTCGATGATGTAGGCCTGCTGCTGCGGCACGATGAACAACGTGGACAGGAACAGGAACGCGATGATCAGCGCAATGACAAGGAGCGCTACGAGGAACGGCATGGCATTACTCCCTTCTTTGGTTTCTCTTTAAAGGTCTTGTCGCATGACCTTTCGTAGGTTCTGCAACCATTGCCGAACCCGAGTAAAAATTTACCAAAGAATGCAATCGTATGCAGACAATGTCCGCGAGCTGGGCAAGGGCCGTCCACGAGCCAACCATCGCCTGTCCAGGAGCTGACCCACATACGTCCACGAGCCGGACAGGGGGCGCTTTCCCCTGTCCGGTTCGTGAGATAGCGTGCCAGTTAATATTCAAATCCCTACCGATGGCAAAACTTTCAGGCATATACGTGTTGCGCGAAGGTGAACAGACTCTCGCCGGCATGACGGTTGAGATAGTGCTCATACGCGATGTCGAAAGCCTGGCCGAGATCCTCGATGAGGTCCTGCTTGTCTTCGATGCCGACTGCGAGACGCACCAGTTCGTCGGTGATGCCGACCTTCAGACGCTCCTCGCGCGGCAGTTCGAAATGCGTCATGCGGCACGGCAGTTCGGCAAGCGATTCCACCGCGCCCAGAGACACCGCCAAACGGAAGATATGCAGGTTGTCGAGCACGTCCGCAGGGTCGACGCCCGGCACCACTTCGAAGCTCAGTACGGCACCACCGCCCTTGAGACCGTTGGAGGCCAGCTCGTATTCGTGGCCGGGCAGTCCCGGATAATGCACGGACTTGACCAACGGGTGCAGCAGCAGATAGCTGGAAATCGCACGCGCGTTCTCCTGCTGACGGTCCATGCGCAAGGCGAGCGTCTGGATGCCGCGACGCACCGAATCGCATTCGTTCGGCGCGAGCACGCCGCCCAAACGGTTCTGCGCGAAGTAGACGCGCTTGCCCAGCTCATCGTCCTTGACCACCACGAGGCCGGCGTTGACTTCGGAATGGCCGGCCAGATACTTGGTGGCGGAATGGATGACGATGTCGGCGCCTTGGTCGAGCGGCTGCTGCAGATACGGGGTGACGAATGTGTTGTCGACGATGGCGATCGCGCCATGACGGTGGGCGATTCCGGCAATGGCCGTCACGTTGTTGACTTGCAGAAGCGGGTTGGTGAGCACTTCGAAGTACACGGCCTTGGCCGGACATCCATGCGCATTGCCCTTGGCGGATTCGCCGGACACCGCCGCATCGAGCGCCTTGTAATCGGTGGTGTCCACTTCCTCTACGATGACGCCCCAGCGTTCGAAATACTCGTGGAACAGCGAGTAGGTGCCGCCGTAGATGTTCTTGCCGACGATGATACGGTCGCCGGGTTGGAAGATCGACAGCACCGCGTGGATGGCGGCCAGGCCGGAACCGAACGCAAAACCGCGCGTGCCATGCTCCAGCTGCGCGATCTGCTTCTCCAGGAACTCGCGGGTCGGGTTGCCACTGCGGGCATAATCCCAGCGGGGCATGGTCCCGACCGATTCGAAAGCATAGGTGGACGAGTTGTAGATCGGCGGGTTCACGGCTCCGGTGTTGTTGTCGTTGACCGGCAGTCCGTGGACGAGCTGAGTGTTGAATCTGGTCATGGTGCGCACCCCCTCGGTGTGGTTTCCTTGCCGCGTGCCGTTCACGCGACCGCTGGTTCCTACTTAACCGTGTCTTGGAAAGCGCCACGCGCCGGAGATTATCGACGTTGCTTATACAACGTGCGAATCGCCATAGCGTTTATTTATGAGGGGTTATCGGATGGTACGAAACCTCCGGAAACATACACCCGCGTGGACTGTAAACGGTTTCGAAGGATGTGACATAACCGGCCCGGAATCGGCATGAAAAAGCCTTCCGCGGCGTGTGCCACGGAAGGCTTGGAAACAGGATTGACGGACGGCAGGCCGCCGTCAGGTCAGGTAAGAATCAAAGCTGGCCGCCTTCGACCACAATGTCATCCGGGTTGACGTCGGAGCCGTACACCGGCTTCAAAGTCTCCTCGTAATCCTTGTGGAAGAAGTTCTCCTTGCCGAGCTTCACGATCTCGTCGTTGATCCAGTTGAGCAGCTCCTTGTTGCCCTTCTGCACGGCCGGCGCGATGGTGTCTTCGTCACCGAGCTTGGTGATGCCCACCTTGAAGCCCTTGTTGGTCTTGGCCCAGGCCAGCACCTCGGTGTTGTCGGTGGAGAAGGCGTCGCCACGGCCGTCGAGCAGCGCGTTGTAGGCGTCGGCGTACTGGTCGTACTTCTGCAGCTTGACGTCAGGCTCGTTCTTTTCGAAATAGCTTTCGGCGGTGGTGCCCTTGGCGATGATCAGCGTCTTGCCCTTGAGCTGGCTCACGTCGGTGATTTCGGCGTTCTCCGGGGAGACCACGCCGAGCGCGACCTTCATGTACGGCTTGGCGAAGTCGACCTTCTCCTTGCGCTCGTCGGTGACGGTGAAGTTGGCCAGCGTGATGTCCACCTTGTTGGACGTGAGCACATCCACACGGGCGGCCGGATCGACGGACGTGTACTTGACCTTCACGCCCAGATCCTTGGCGAGACGCTCGGCGAAGACGATGTCGTAGCCGGCGTTCTTGCCGTCCTTGTCGATGTAGCCGAACGGGGCCTTGTCGGAGAAGACGGCCACTTTGAGCACGCCGGACTTCTTGATCTCGTCCAGGGAGCGGGCGGTCACCTTGGACGTGGTGGCGCCGCCGTTGGAGGCGTTGTTCTCCTCGCTCGGGGTGGCGGCATTGGGACCGCAGGCAGCCACGGAGGCGGCCATGATCAACGCGGCCGATGCGGCCACGATGCTCTTGATTGTCTTGTTGATGATTGATGCGGTCATGGTTACTCCTCTCTTGTACGGATGACTGCTATCAAAACTTGCGATTACTCGGCGGAAGTTCCCGTCGGTTCCGTCGGCGTTTCCGCCGGCCTGCGATGCCTGTCGAATTCGAACGTGTGCAAGAAACGCTTGGCACGCTCGGTTTTCGGATTGGTGAAGAACGCTTCAGCGTCGTCGGATTGCTCCACGATACCGCCATCCTCCAGCATGATCACCTGGTCGGCGATGGCTCGTGCGAATTGCATCTCGTGCGTCACGATAAGCATGGTCTGGCCGGAATCGGCGAGTTCCAGCATCACGTCAAGCACCTCGCGCACCATTTCCGGATCAAGCGCGGCGGTGACCTCGTCGAACAGCAGCACTTCCGGATGCAGGATCAGCGCACGGCAGATGGCCACGCGCTGGCGTTGGCCTCCGGACAGCTCATGCGGCCAGGCATCCTTACGACCGTCGAGTCCGACGCGTTCCAGCAGAGCGATGGCTTCCTTCTCGACCTCCGCCTTGTCGCGCTTCTGCACGAGCGTCGGAGCGAGCGTGATGTTGCCGAGCACGGTTTTGTTGGGGAACAGGTCGTAGCTTTGGAACACCATGCCGACACGCGTGCGCAGCTCGCTGCCGCGCTTGCTGCGGCCGGCCGATTCGGTGCCCGGCTTGCCGGTTTCGATAATCTCGCCGTTCAGCGCGATGGTGCCGCCCTGAATCGGCTCAAGACCCGCGATGGTGCGCAGCAACGTCGACTTGCCCGATCCGGACGGGCCGACGATGACGAACACCTTGCCATGGGGCACGTCGAAAGAGATGTCGTCCAGCACCGGCTTGTCGGCATTGGCGTACCGCTTGACCAGATGCCTGATTTCAAGGCTTGTCTGCGATTTCCCGCTGTTTTGCGCGGTCTGCGTAACCTGTTCAGCCTGCTCAGTCATGCTTCCACCTCTTTTCCAACCTGCGGGCCACGATGGACAGCGGCCAGCACACGATGAAGTACATGAAGAAAATCGTTCCGTAAATCCACAAAGTGCCCGTCGGATACTGGAAACGGTTCGCATCGATGATCTGCTGGCCCACCTTGATGACTTCCACCACGCCGAGCAGCACGGCCAATGACGTGGTCTTCACGATGCGCGTGGCAAGGTTCACGGAAGCCGGCAGCAGCCGGCGCAACGCCTGCGGCAGAATCACTTTCGTGAACGTCTGCCAGCCGCTCAATCCCAAAACGTACGACGACTCGTACTGCGCCTTCGGAATCGATTCGAGCGCACCACGCACCAGATCGCCCAGTTCAGCGCCGCCCCACAAGACGAAGACGAACACGCATGCGCCGGTCGCATCCAAATTCCAATTCCATGCCTGCGCGAAACCGTAGAAGGCAATGAACAGCAGCGCCAGCTGTGGCATGATGCGGATGAAATCCAGATAAATCCTGGTCAGCACCCGCACAACGGGATTTTCATCGTCATCAGCCAGCCGACGATCAGGCCGACGGGCACGGACAACGCCACGGACACGCCGGCGATCCACACCGTGACCCACAGGCCCTGTAGCAGGCGCGGAATCACGCCCGGCTCGAGCAGAATCTCAGCGCCGCTCATAGTCGAACCTCCGTTCCAGCCAAGTGCCGAACAGCGAGATCGGCAGCAGAATCACCAGATACGCCACAATCAGCAGGAACAGCGACTCATAGGTGTCGTAGTACATGCCGATCAGGTCCTTGGCCATGTACATCACGTCGGCGAGCGCGATGGCGGACACCACGGACGATTCCTTGATGAGGAAGATCACATTGGCCACGACGCCTGGAATGGAGGTGCTGATGGCCTGTGGAATGACCACGCGGCTTAATGTCTGCCATTTGCTCAAGCCCAGCACGTATGCGGATTCGCGCTGCACTTCCGGAATGGTCTCCAGGCCGCCGCGCATCGCTTCGGCCATATAGGAGCCGCCGAGGAAGCCGAGTCCGACGATGGCGCACAGTTCCGCGGACCAGACGAGTCCGAGTTTCGGCAGGCCAAAATACAGGAAATACAGCTGCACCAGCAACGGCGTGTTACGGCTCAGCTCGATGTAGACGCGCACGACCTGCCGCAGGACGGGGATGCGCGCGATTTCGATGCCGGCGCAGACCAAGCCGACCACGATCGCCAGGATGATGCCGAAGACGGAAATGAACAGCGTCATTTCGGCACCGCTGACGAAGAACGGCGCGTAGTGCGAGATGAACGTCCAGTCGAACACGCGCGCCTCCTTCTCTTCTCAACGGATTTTTCGTATTTGTTCCGGCGAACGCGGCTCATACTATCGCTTTATTCACCACTACGAGCCAGTTTCGTTATCGGTTTTTCGTATAAGGACTTATCAGGTATCGCGAAACAGTCGTCCTGCGATCCCTCCAAGGTTCTTCTACAGTATGGCATGTTGGCGGATTGCGCCGTCGGCGCATATCGAAATGTGAAGATTGGGTATGCCTTGCGAGAGAGTATGCACATGCTCATTCGACATGCAACGATGGAGGATCTGGACGCGATCGAGGCTGTGGAGGCCGCCTGCTTCCCACCTGCGGAGGCCGCAAGCAACGAAAGCCTTACCGCACGCGTGGCCGCTTATCCGGACCATTTCTGGCTGTTGGTCAACACCGATGACGACGATACCCCGTTCCCCTCGCGTGTAGAGGACGGCACGTTGGTTGGTTTCGTCGATGGCATGGCCACAAACGAGCCGAATCTTGCCGATGCCATGTATGACGACGCCGATATGCATGACGAGCATGGCGTTTGGCAGATGATTTTCGGCGTGGATGTGGCACCCGTCTACCAGCATCGCGGCTGCGCCAGCTATCTGCTGCGCCAGGTGATTCTCGACGCGGCACAGGCCGGACGTAAGGGCATTGTGCTCACCTGCAAGGAGCGTCTTGTCGGTTTTTATTCACGATTGGGATTCGTGGACGAGGGTCTGTCCGATTCGACGCACGGCAATGTGATTTGGCATCAGATGCGACTTGCGTTGACACCTTCCAGCGAGGCGGACCGCGACGCGGAAACGCTGGAGTTCCCTCAGGTGGAACCCGCCGTCTGACGAACAGCAAGCTAACTCCGCGCGAACACCGCGACACGCCGACGATTTGCATTTCGCTGAAATTCCACGTAAGTTAGCACTCGCTTCGGGCGGTTGGCGCAGAGGTAGCGCACTTCCCTGACACGGAAGGGGTCACAAGTTCGAATCTTGTATCGCCCACGCGAAGCGGATGACGAAGCCGGGAAACCGGTGGAGGCATCCCACGGGTGATTGGCGCAGCGGCTAGCGCACTTCCTTCACACGGAAGGGGTCATAGGTTCGATTCCTATATCACCCACTGGATGCCTGCTTCTCACGGCAGGAATCCTTTGCGGACATAGCTTAGTTGGTAAAGCGCAACCTTGCCAAGGTTGAGACCGCGGGTCCGAGTCCCGTTGTCCGCTCCAGTATGAAGCCTCACCGATTCGGTGGGGCTTTTCGTTTATCCGTTTGTCGGTATCCGACAACATGCCTCGGGTGGGAAGCAATCGGCGCTTCCCACCCGTCTATCTTTCGGTTCTATTCGCGCATGCCATCCCACGCGTAGTCGAGATGCATGAATTCGGGCACCTTGTACCATTTGACCGGATAGCCGGCGCCATGCGCGCAGAACACTGAATCCGGCGTGTTCTCCAGGTCGGATTCCGGATCGTAAGCCATGTTCTCGATCACCTCGTCGGCATTGTGGCACGGCTGGTAGCCGGCGAACACGCAGCTTAAATGGCCACGGCCGTGCGTGTACGCGTTCACGTCCATCGCATAGTCGCGCATTTCGGATACCGGCGCCGTGCCGTTCAACACCATGTATTCGCCGTCGCCGGTAGGCGTGTCGAACGTGCCCGACATGCGCTGGATGTCGGCCATCGCATGTCCGACCATGTCCTGCGGCACTTCCAGACGGAAGCCGTACCAAGGTTCAAGCAGACGGCAATCGCCCTTCTTCTTCGCTTCCATCAGGCCCTGGCGTATCGCACGGTAGGTGGCTTGGCGGAAATCGCCGCCTTCCGTGTGCTTCAGATGCGCACGGCCCGTCAGCAGCGTGATTCTCATATCGGTGATCGGCGAGCCGGTGAGCACGCCCAGATGCTCGCGTTCCTGGAAATGCTGCATGATGAGGCGCTGCCAGTTGCGGTCGAGCACGTCCTCGCTGCACACGGTGGCGTATGCCATTCCCGCGCCCTGCGGCAGCGGTTCGAGCAGCACATGCGTTTCGGCGTAGTGACGCAACGGCTCGAAATGGCCGACGCCTTCGATCGGAGCGGCAATCGTCTCCTTGTACAGGATGCTGCCCGGTCCGAACGTGACGTCCAGGCCGAAACGGTCGTGCATGATCTGCTGGATGATCTCCAGCTGCACCGCGCCCATCAACTGCAGGTGCACTTCTTCCAAACGCGGCTGCCAGACGACGTGCAGCAGCGGATCCTCGTCCTCCAGTTCGCGCAGGGCGACGAGACATTTGTGAATGTCGCACTCCCCCGGTTCCAGCGTGTACGTGAGCACCGGCTGGAGGACCGGACTGCCGGCGTCCCGCTCCATGCCGAGGCCTTCGCCGGGGAATGTCTGCGTCAGACCCGTGACGGCGCAGATGGTGCCTGCGGGGACCGTGTCGACGGTGGTGGATTTCGCGCCGGAATAGACGCGCACCTGGTCGGCTTTCTCATGCCATTGGCCGTCTTCGGCAACCGCATCCGCGTCGCCGGCGTGCGCGGTGCCGCTTAGCATCATCTTGGCCTTCAGTTCGCCGCCGGTCACCTTGAGCCAGGTCAGACGGTTGCCTTGCGCGTCATGAGACACCTTATATATGCGTGCGCCGAATTCGCCATTGTATTGCGGCTCTTGCGCGAACCGTTCGAAACCTGCGACGAACTGTTCTATACCGTCCATTTTCAGCGCTGATCCGAAATAGCAGGGGAACAGCTCACGGCGGGCGATCATGGCGCGAATGGTTTCGTCCGGCACGGTTTCGGTGTCGAGATACGCGTCCATGGCCGTTTCGTTTTGCATGGCGATCTCCTCCATGCGTTCGCCGTCAATCGGCTCGGTGAAGTCGACGCAGCCGTCCGAGAAGCGTTTCTTGAGTTGGGCGAGCAGTTGCGTTTTGTCGGCGCCGGGCGCGTCCATTTTGTTGACGAAGACGAATGTGGGCACCTGATAGCGATTGAGCAGTCGCCACAACGTTTCGGTATGGCCTTGGATGCCGTCCGCGCCGGAGATGACGAGGACGGCGTAGTCGAGCACGGCGAGCGTACGTTCCGTTTCGGCGGAGAAGTCGACGTGGCCAGGAGTATCGAGCAGGGTGATGGTGAGGTCGGGCGTGGCGATGACGGCCGGCTCGGTGAAGATGGTGATGCCGCGCTGCCGTTCCATGGCGTCCGTGTCGAGGAAGGCGTCGCCGTGGTCGACGCGGCCGAGTTTGCGTACTTGACCGGTAGCGTACAGCAGCGCCTCCGACAACGTGGTCTTGCCCGCGTCCACATGCGCCAGAATGCCCGCGACGATTCGCTTCATGGTCTCCCCTATCTTCGCAAGCCAATGGCTTGCCAGTCAATGGACAGGAAAGCCCCCGCACCGCATGAAACGACGCGAGGGCTTGATGGTGACCCCGGCCGGGCTCGAACCGGCGACCTTGAGATTAGAAGTCACATGCTCTATCCAGCTGAGCTACAGGGCCAAACTAAACACAGTATAGTCAGTTCGCACACGGTTGCCAACTCGACACGGCAATCACATCGCCTTGAGCACAATGCCGACGATGGCTACGAGCACGCCGACGTATTGGATGCCGGCCACGGGCTTGCGGGGCACGCCAAGCAGGCCGAAACGGTCGACCAGCAATCCTCCGCCGACCTGGCCGAGCAATACCAGCATCACCGTCATGCCGGTGCCGATATGCGCGGACAGGTACGCGTTGCACATCACCAGCGTCGCACCCAGCAATCCGCCTGCCCACATCCACCACGGATTGCCTTTCTTCAGCGCGTCGCCGAGGCTGTAGGTGCGGTCGACGAATGCGACGACGATCGCAAGCGAGATCAGACCGACCACGAACGAGGCGAGCGATGCCTTCACCGGCGATCCCAACGCGACGCCCAGCTTGCCCAACAACGCCGTCTGCACGGCCGAACACATGCCGAACGCGATGCCTGCGCAACTCCACAGCACGGTCGCGGAACCTGGCACATGTACGGCTTTTCCGTCAGTTTCGGATTTTTCGGAATCGCCGGAATTTTCCGAACCGCCAGCCGGGCGATCGATGGCAGGCCTCAATCGCAGATTCGGTCCGGCGACGGCAAGCAGGAAGCCGACCAGCGTGATTGCCGCGCCTGCGATGCGCAGCGGGGAAATCGGCTGCGCGGTAGTGCCGAACCAGCCGAAAGCGTCGATCAGCAGGCCCATGACGATCTGTCCGGTGACTGGCATGATCACGGTTTTGAGACTGCCTAGTTTCGGCAGCAGCAGCACATTGCCGGTCAGGAAAGTGACACCGAACACGCCCGCGAACCACATCCACCATGGACCGTTCGCCGCGGTGGCGGGAATCAGCGGATACGGGCCAAGCAGCAGCGTCAAAGTCAGCATCGCAATGAGGCCGACGCTGAACGACACCAGCGAGGCGCGCAACGGCGAGCCGATGGAACGGCCGAGCCGCGTGTTCACCGCGGTCTGCACCGGCGTGATCAGTCCGGAGAAAATTCCCAGCAATCCTTGCAGCATGTTCAGCCTTCCTACGTTTCTCGGCACACGCTTCCCGGCACAGATTATCACAGCACCAGACCATCAGCCGACGTAACAATAAACCCTTGAAATCCAATGATTCCAAGGGTTTTCATGCAATCTCAGCAAAAGGTGCGAACCGGCGACCTTGAGATTAGCGGTCAGGGAAACCGGTCGACGGCCAAACGCTACTCGATAATCCAGCTCAGGCCGACGAGCACGATGACGAACAGCACGTTCACCGCGGTGTAGACGGCCAGATAACGGCCTTTTTTGTCCGGGTAGGCGCGCGTCACGTTCTTGTAGCCGATCAGCGACGCCATGGACGCGATCAGCGTGCCCAAGCCGCCCAGGTTGGTGCCGATGATCAGTTCACGCCACTGGTCGCAGAAGCCGGACAGCAGCAGCGTGGTCGGCACGTTGGAGATGAACTGGCTGGACACCACGGCCACTTCCAGCGGATGCGCGCCCACCAGCGAGGCGGCCAGCTCGTAGAATTCCGGCACGCGTTTCATGTTGCCGATGAAGATGAAGAACATGCAGAACGTGAGCGGCAGTCCCCAATCGACGTTGCGGAACACGCGGCGGTCGCATAGCAGGAACGCCACGAACACGATGACGCACATCAACCACAGCGGAATGAAATCGCTCACCGCCAGCAAGCAGACGACGAACAACGCCGTGTATACGATCGTACGCCAGCCGCCATAACCGGCACCGTAGCCGGTCACGCGAATCTCGTCAGGCTGCGGCCGGTCGGAATGCGGGGCGAGTACGTTCTGTTCGATGTCGGAACCATCGATCGCGGAAAATTCGGAAACCGATTTGCTGCCGAAAATCACGCAGGTGATGATTATCAGCAGAACGGCTGCGGTAGCGGAATACGGGGCCATGATGCCGATCATCTCGGACGTCGGCATGCCCGTCAACGCTTTCAGATACAGGTTGTGCGCGTTGCCGATCGGGGTGAGCATGCTGCCCACGTTCGCGCCGATGGTCATCAGCGTGCCGACAAGCACCGCATGCTCTTCCATGTGCGCCATCGTCAACACCGCGATTGCGAACGGCACGAAGGTGACCAACGCCACATCATTGGTGATGAGCATGCCGGAGAAAAACGGCAATGCGATCAACGTGAGCACCAGGCCACGCGCGGTTTTGACGTGATGCAGCAGGCGCGAGCCGATGATGCGGAACACGCCGATGCGCTGGAAGCCGCACACCACAAGCATCAGGCAGATCAGCTGTGAGATGGTGCTGGCGTGGATGTAGCCGGCGTATTCCTTGTCTGGCGGCACGATGAAGCACGATATGAGTGCGAGTATGGAAGCGACTACGAGAATGGTCTCGTTCTTCAGGACCTTGACGATCAATCGCCGCATGCATTCCTCCGTCAATCCCGTTTGCAACCGCCTTGCACACCTTGCAAAACCCAAGCGATTTTCATGCAAACGCCTAGACCACTTTACCCAAAAATGCGACTAGCACGAACCCTCGGCGTGCTGCTTTTCCGACCATTCCAACGATTTTCATCCACTATTGCTTACTGCCGCATGCTTTTGCAAACCGGCAAAAGCGAAAATAAGACCCGCAAATCTTCACAAATTAACCCCGCGTGCGCCAAGATTTTGTCTAAAAATCATCTTCCGTTCGCCTTCGATTCACCATATGGGCGTGTCACGCAACGTTGTTGCCGAAAACACGCGACTGCAGGTCCTTGCGCAGCGTTTCCAGTTTGGTGATCTGTCCGAGCAGTTCGATTTTCTCTGCACCGTCCGGCAGTTGCGCCATGCGGCGCTGGGCCGCGCCGATTTTGCGCATGATGCCGGTATCAAGCAGTCTGACGATCAGTTCGGACGCGTACCGCCGCTCCTCCTGCGTCGGCTTGCGCAATTGCGCCGATTGTTCCTGCGACTCGCCTGCATTGCGGTTCGTGTCCGCTTCGCTCGGCGGCAATGGCAGCGGCATGACGGCCAGCTCGTTGATGACCGAGTCGAGCATCGGACCGCCCGCCTTCGTCAGATTGTGCATCCACAGTCCCTGCGGCACGTCTTCCCCTGGAAGCCCGCCCGCCGCGGCGACCGCTTGGAACAGCGTGCGGAACACCGGCGTCATGAAACTCGACAAGGTCAGGCTGGCGAACATCGTCGGATCGACGGCCAACGGCACCTGGATCAGCGTGGCCATGAACTGCTGTTCGCAGATGAACACGGCGTCGTCGATGCGATAGTAGCTTTGCTCGGCCGCGTCGCGATGCTCCAACGCCTTGCGTGCGGCGGGATTCGCATACGGATTCGCGCCACGTTCCGCATATGCTGGTTCAGCCGACGGCCCCGCATTGTTTTGGAATCGACGTTTCGGCGCGTACGCGTCCTCGTCACGCACGTTCAGTTTGCGACGCTGGTACGCCACTTCGCGTTGCATGATGTCCAGATCGACGCCGATGCGACGCACCGCCTTGCGTGAGTACAGGTCGAGCAGCGAACGGTCTCGGATTTGCGCGATCAGCGGGGCGACCGCCTTGACCGCGCCCATCTGACCTGTCGCGTACGTGGTGTCGAAACGGTCGATTGCCGAATCGATCACGAAATCGTACAGCGGCCGTGCATTGGCGATCAGCGCACGCACCGCCTCGTTGCCGCGTTTGATGCGCAGATCGCACGGGTCGAGGTTGTCTTCGGCGACCGCGACGAACGCCTGCGTCGAAAACGCGGCGTCCAAACCGAACGCGTGGATCGCGGCCTTCTGCCCAGCCGCATCGCCGTCGAATGTGAACACGACACGCGAGCTCAACGCCTGCCCCTCCACCTTCAGGGGGCCAACCAGCTGCACCGCGCCCAACGAATCGTCCGCGATCAATCGGCGAATGATCTTCGCATGCTCGGCGCCGAATGCGGTGCCGCACGTGGCGACCGCCGTGTCGATGCCGGCCAGATGCATGGCCATCACATCGGTATAGCCTTCGACGATCACCGCCTGGCGTTTCTTCACAATCGCCGATTTGGCAAGGTCGATGCCGTACAGCACCTGTGTTTTGCGGTACAGCTGCGTGTCGGGCGTGTTGATGTATTTCGCGTTGATCGTGTCATCCTCGTACAGCTTGCGCGCGCCGAAGCCAAGCGTACGGCCGGTCGAATCACGAATCGGCCATGTCACGCGGCCACGGAAATAGTCGTATACGCCATGCTGGCCCTGACGGGCGAGTCCCGCGTCGAGCATCTCCTGCTGGGTGAAGCCTTTGCCGGCAAGGTGCCGCACCAGGTTATCCCATCCTTGGGGGGCATATCCGCAGCCGAACCGCTGGCAGTCGGCCTGGCTGAAATTGCGGCCGTCCAACAGCTTGCGCGCGGCGAGCGCCTCCTTGGTCATCAGCTGGGAGACGAAGTATTCCTGCGCCGCCTCGTTGGCTTCGAGCAGGCGTGCGCGTTTCGAACCGGTGTGCGCGGGCACGTTGTCGGCTTTGTCGTAATGCAGTTCGATATGGTATTTGTCGGCGAGCAGCTCCACCGCGTCACGGAAATCGATGTTCTCCTGATGTTCGACGTAGCCGAACACGTCGCCGCCGAGACCGCAGCCGAAGCAATGCCACACGCCGAGCGCGGGACGTACGGAGAAGCTCGGCGTCTTCTCGTCGTGGAAGGGGCACAGGCCTACGTATGTGCCGGTTCCCGAGGGTTTGAGCGTGACGGTCGCGGATACGATGTCATACAGGTCGGCGGTGGCGCGGACCTTTTCTATGTCTTCCTTCTTGATCATTCCCGGCATACGGTCCAGCCTACCAGCGATGCCATAGGTTATGGCTACGCGGCGTATGCAACGCGCGACACACTCAACTTTGCCTTAGGCACACAGCCAGCCGCTCCACGCCATGTATGTCATCCGACACACTCAAGGCCGTTCGGCCAAGCCTACGGTCGGACAACATACATGGCGCTACGCGGCACTTATGAATCTCATTGACTCGCCACACAGGAAACGGGGGTATACGCGTCAGCAGAGAAGGGAGTGGAGAGTCAGGGCGGACGTGTCGGTCAGGCTCGCCACCTGGTCGATGGCCACGCGCAGGCGTTCGTCGTCGCCGCCGGCCTCACGCCAATCGTCGAGGAACACATTCTCCAATGCGCTTGACGGTTTGGGATTGTCCGCCATGAACACGTCGACCAGGTCTTTGACGATTCGCTGTTCTTCGCCGTGCATCGGCTCACGTTCGCCGGGCTCCATGACGAAATGCACGGCGATGCCTTTCAAAACCACGATTTCGTAGCTGGTTTCCTCGGGAATCACCAAATCGCCGTTGTATCGCGTCAAAGGCTCGTTGCCGTACGTATCTCTTGTGGCATGTTCCACGGAACCGGCGAACCGACCGATCAGATCGCTGGTCATGTTCTTCAATGCGGCGAGCGCGCGGCGCGAACCGTCGAAATAGCCGGGAAACGTGTCGCGCCGGTGCATGCGTGCGAACGCGTCCACCAGTTTGTCGGCGTCCCATTGCGGACCATACCAGGCGCGCGCGTCCTCGACGACCGCGTCGATCACTCCGTTTTCGTGCAGTTCGCCCGGATTGAACGCGCCGGTGGCGATGGCGTCCTCCACGTCATGCACGCTGTAGGCGATGTCATCGGACAGGTCCATCACCTGGCATTCGACGGGACGGCGGGTGGTGTCGGGCGCGTGTTGTTTGAGCCAGGCGAACACGTCCGTATCATCCGGATAGACGCAGAATTTCGCACTGCGCTCCCCTTTCGGATGCGCGGCGGCTTCGGCAAGCGTCCACGGGTATTTGACGGCCGCATCGAGCGCGGCACGCGTCAGATTCACGCCTGCGGAACGTCCGTCGGGAAACAGTATTTTCGGTTCGAGGCGCGTCAATAATCGCAAGGTTTGCGCATTGCCTTCGAAACCACCGATATTGCCGGCGATTTCGGCAAGCGCACGTTCCCCATTATGGCCGAACGGCGGGTGGCCGAGGTCGTGCGCAAGGCAGGCGCAGTCGACCACGTCGGGATCGCAACCGAGCGAAGTGCCGATCTGTCGACCGATTTGCGCGACCTCCAACGTGTGTGTAAGCCGTGTACGTGCGAAATCGTCCGTGCCGGCTACCAGAATCTGCGTTTTCGCGCCGAGCCTGCGCAATGCGGACGAGTGGATGAGTCGGGCGCGGTCGCGTTGGAAGGCGGTGCGGGAGCTGGATTTGGGTGGTTCCGGAGCCCAACGCTCCTCGTCGAACGCGCTGTATCCTTCGCTCGTCATGATGCACCGCCTTCCTATGGGTGCGGCGGCTGCCGCCGCTTTTTACGGGATTACAGGATGCTTGCCGGGTCGAGCTTGGCGAGGTCCTCGGCGGACAATACGTCCGTGGCATGCTCGTACAGGCGCGGAATGCGGTTGCGCAGGCAGGTGAAGATCTCGTAGCTGATGGTGTCGGCGGCACGACCCCAATCGTCCGCGGTCGGTTCGGCGTAATCCTCGCCGCGGCCTGGACCGAACAGTTCCACATTGTCGCCTTCGTGGATGCCGAGTTCGGCGGCGGAACCGTGCAGGTCGAGGATGAACTGGTCCATGCACACGCGGCCGGACACACGGTACAGGCGCGGGCCTTCCGAGGTCATCACGCGCACCGGGCCGCCGGGCTTGGTCACATGCTTGGCGCCTTCCATGTCGAATCCGGAGGCGGAGCGGTGGATGCCGTCCGCATAGCCGAGCGGCACGATCGCGGTGGAGGTGTCGGACGGGGTCAGATACGTGCGGCCGTAGGAAATGCCATGTCCGGCCTCCACATCCTTGACGGTGCCGAGCTGCGCCTGCAGGGTCATGGCGGGCTTCAGGCTATACGTGGACGGCGTGCCCATGGCCGGATCGGCTTCGTAACCGTACAGGCCGATGCCCGGACGGGTCAGTTCGAAGTGGATTTCCGGACGGGACAGCGTCGCCGCGGTGTTGGCGAGGTGGCGGATTTCCGGCGGAATGCCGGCCGCCTCCATACGACGGGTGAAGTCCTTGAACGTTTCGACCTGCATGTCGGTGGATGCCACGAATTCCGGGACGTCCGGCGCGTCGGCGACCGCCAGATGGCTCCACTGGCCGACGATGTGCAGCACGCCTTCCTTGGCGAGCGTCACCAGTTTGGCGAGCGCCGCGTCGAAACCGGCGGGCGTGAAGCCGTTACGGCCGAAGCCGGAATCGACCTTCACATGCACGCGCGCCGTCTTGCCGAGCCTGCGTGCGGCCGCGGCGACGCCGTCGATGCCGGCGAGCGAGCCGACGGAAATGTCGATGTCGTTGTCGACCAGCTCGTCGAACGGCACTTCGGCGCCGCTGTAGACCCACGTCAGAATATGGCAGCGATCGGGGCCGATGCCGGCTTTGCGCAGCAGCAGCGCCTCATGCGATTGCGCGGTGCCGAGCCATGTGGCGCCTCCCGCGAGCGCGGCGAGCGCGGCGGGGATCAGGCCGTGTCCGTACGCGTCGGCTTTGACGATGCCCATGACGGCGGTGCCGGAATGCGGTCCGCCGACGACACTCACCAGATGGCGCATGTTGTCGCGCAGTGCGGCGAGGTCGACGATGGCCTGCGCCGGATACCGCCGCTGGGCGGCCTTGTAGTTCGCTTTGCCTTGTTCGGAGGAGAAATCCCATTCACGTGTTGCGCTCAAAGTCATGGCTCCCATTGTCGCGCCGCTATGTGACAGGTATGGAACATCAGGGACATATGGTGAGACGATTCACGATGTTTTCACGATTTTGTCCGGCAGTGTTTTTTACACTTTCCATACACAAGGCTGTTGCGCATATCGCCGCGGCCTTTCTGATTTCTGGCGTTAAGGCGTGCCAGAGTCCCGGAAATCCGTCCGGTCCAGCCCATTTTTGAAACAATCACAGGGAATCTGACGACCATGGATCTATTTCGCAAGAAGTCGGTGGACCAACTTGTCTCCGAATCGACTCCGCTGAAGCGAACACTGAAAACCTTCGACCTGACCATGCTGGGCATCGGCGCCATCATCGGCACCGGCATCTTCGTGCTCACCGGCAAAGGCGCGCTCACCGCGGGACCGGCATTGTGCGTGTCCTTCCTGCTCGCCGCCGTCTGCTGCGGTTTTGCGGGCCTGTGCTATGCGGAGTTCGCCGCGATGGCACCGGTTTCCGGCTCCGCCTATTCGTACGCGTATCTGGCGTTCGGCGAGTTGATCGCCTTCGTGATCGGTTGGGATTTGATTTTGGAATACGCGTTGCAGGCGGCGACCGTGTCCGCCGGCTGGTCGGGCTATTTCAACAAGCTGTTGGAAGGCTTCGGCCTGCATCTGCCGGTCGAACTGACCGCCGCGTACGGCACCACGCCGGGAGTCACCACGTATTTCAATCTGCCGGGCTTCGTGATCGTGCTTATCATCACGTGGGTGCTGTCCATCGGCATCAACCAGACGAAGAAGACCAACGACATCATGGTGATGATCAAGCTGGCCATCATCGTGCTGTTCATCGTGTGCACCGTCTGGTACATCAATCCCGCCAACTGGAAACCGTTCTCCCCGTATGGCATCTACACGTTCCAGCCGGGTTCGACGCAGCCGTACGGCATCGTGCCGGCCGCGTCGATCGTGTTCTTCAGCTTCATCGGCTTCGACGCCGTCTCCTCCTCCGCCGAGGAGACCATCAATCCGAACAAGACGCTGCCGCGCGGCATCCTGATCTCGCTGGCCGTGTCCACCGTGCTGTACATCATCATGACGCTCATCATGACCGGCGTGGTGCCGTACAAGGAGTTCGCGAAGTTCATCGACGCTCCGGTGGCGGGCGTGATTCTCGAGACCGGCCTCAACTGGCTGGCGTTCATCGTGAACCTCGGCGCGTTGATCGGCATGACCACCGTCATGCTGGTGCAGCTGTACGGCCAGTCCCGCATCTGCTATGCGATGAGCCGCGACGGACTGTTCCCGAAGTTCTTCGGCGAAGTGCATCCGAAGTACCGCACACCGTTCAAGGGCACGTGGTTCTTCGGCATTCTGACGGCCATCGCCGGCGGTTTCATCAACATCAACGTGCTGTTCGAGCTGGTGAACATCGGTACGCTGTCCGCGTTCATCATCGTGTCGGCCGGCATCCTGTGGATGCGCAAGACCCAGCCGGACGCGCATCGTGGCTTCCGTGCGCCGGGCGTGCCGTTCACGCCAATCTGCGCCATCATCTTCTGCCTGATTCTGATCTTCGGTTTGAATTGGGAGACGTGGGTGCGTTTCGCCGTGTGGTTCGCGCTTGGACTGGTCGTGTATTTCACCTACAGCCGCAAGCATTCTCAGCTTAACGAGCCGGGACTGTTCTAATCATCCCTTCATATGGAAAAGGACGTCTCCCGCAGTTTTACGGGAGACGTCCTTTTTTCTACGTTTCTATGTATGCGCAATCACCATTCGTGACGCTGGTAGGCGATACGCGTGGTATCGGTGGGGCGGTCAAGCAGTTGGATCAGGCCGCAGCGGGCGAATCCGTTCGATTCGAGCACGTGCTGCATGGCCTTGTTGTTCGGATGCGTGTCGGCGCGCACGTTGCCGTAATGTTCGATGCACCAGTTGATGCAGTCCTTGGCCGCGCCTTTGACGATTCCCGACGAGGCGATGCGGTGGATGGTCACATACGAGTCGTCGTCCAGCCAGGCGCCGTCGATATGCGCGTAGGTGGGATCCTCGCCCGTGCACAGGGCGAACTGGGCGAGCACACGCTCCTTGCCGTCAGCCTCGTCCACCAGCAGCATGGTGCGCTGCTGGCGAATGTCGTCAAGGATCACTTCCTCACGTGGGAACGTGTTTCCCCATTGCGTGGGATTCCCGTTGGCCGCCATAAGCTCACGCGCATGCTGGTAGATTTTCAGCATGACAGGCAGATCATCCATGGTGGCACGACGGAACCGACGTTCGGAAGTGGTTTCGCTCAACCCTTTCACCTCAATTCGACTGTGTACCTCTCTCAAGCATTCCAGCCGTCCAAACTACCACGCCCACCGCACAGGCATGGTAACGCTCACACAAGGCGGCGTTCGAACGGGTCGGAGCTGATGCCCTTGGCGAGGATGTCCTTGCACCATTCCTTGGCGGTGAACAGGCTGTGGTCGCGGTAGTTGCCGCAGCTTTCGATGGTGGTTGCCGGCACGTCGTCCCATGTGGCCTCGTAGGCGATGAATTCCAACGATTCCTTCAATGCGCGAGCCACATCCTCGGTGGAATGCTCGCCCCACGTCAGCAGGTGGAAGCCTGTGCGGCATCCGAACGGCGAGCAGTCGATGTAACCGGGGATGCGTTCGCGCAGCAGCACCGCGATGGTGTGTTCGATGGTGTGCAGTCCGCCGGTCGGAATGGCGTTCTCGTTCGGCTGCACCAATCGCAGGTCGTAGTTCGAGATCACGTCGCCGTGGGGGCCGGTTTCCGTATCGATGTAGCGCACATACGGCGCCTTTACTTTGGTGTGGTCCAATTGGAAGCTTTCCACCACCGGCTTGTCTTCCGCCATGTTCTGTCCTTTCGTTGTTGTGTTCACATTCCACTATTCACGGTTCGCGGGCTCAACGTCAACCGTCGTGCCATGCGTGTCGGTTATGGCCGGTTCAAGCCTCGTCGCCGGAATCCTCCCGAATCGCGGCCATGAACCGTTCGCCGTACTGTTTGAGCTTGCTTTCCCCCACACCGTTGACGGCAAGGAACTGGTCGTCAGTGATCGGCTTGACCCGTACCATGTCACGCAACGTCTTGTCGGAGAACACGATGTACGGCGGTTTGCCGAGTTCGCGCGCGATGTCCAGTCGCAGCGCACGCAGCTTCTGGAATAGCGCCTCGTCGCCGTCATCCGGCACGTACGATCCGACAGCGGGAGTGGACACGTCGGGCGTTCGACGCGCACGGGCGTCAGCACGTTTGATCTTCTTGATGTCGTAATGGAATTCGGGTGCGACCGTTTCCGCCGCACGGGGTCCGAAGCCGACGATCGGCAGGCGTCCTTCCGCGATCGTCAGGAAGCCGTCGGTGGCCATCTGGCTCAGCACGTCGCGGATGCGCGCTTCCGGCACTTCGTCGAGCATGCCGAACGACAGCAGGCTTTCGGGGTTGAGATAGCTTAGATCCTGTGCCTTCGAGCCGCGCAGCACCTTGACGATTTTGCCGCTGCCGACATGCTGGTTCACATCGTGCACGCAACGGCTGATGGCTCGGGCGATGTCGGTGACGTCGATGGTTTCGAATGTGTGCTCGCAGTTGGCGCAACCGCCCACGCATTTGCCGTCCGTTTTCGCCGCCGCGCCCGCGGTTTCGCCGAAATACCGGGTCATGTACGCGTGCAGGCAGTCCGTGGTACGGCAGTAGCCGACCATCGCGTCGAGCAGCCGGCGTTTCGACGCGCGTACGGCCTCCTGCTCTTCGGGAGTCAATCGTTCGTTTTCGTAGTCCGAATCGAGCAGCCGGCGGCGGGTGACGATGTCCGATTCGTTCCACAACAGCGTGCAGCGGCTTGGTTCGCCGTCTCGTCCGGCGCGACCCGCCTCCTGGTAGTACGCTTCGATGGATTCGGGCATGTTGTGGTGGATGACGAACCGCACGTTGGATTTGTCGATGCCCATGCCGAACGCGTTGGTGGCCACGACCACGGGCACACGGTCGGTGACGAAATCGCGTTGCGCCTTCTCTCGTGCGTCGGCGCTCATACCGCCATGGTAGGCGACGGCGATGGTGCCGATATCCGACACATCCGCACCCCCTGCGGCACGCAATTCGGCGACGGCGCTGTTAAGCGATTCGGCGAGCGCTTCCGTTTCCTTGCGCGTGGCGCAGTAGACGATGCCGGATTCGTCCGGATGGCTGGCGATGTAGGACGCCACCCAGGATGCTTTGTCTTTGCGTGGCATGCTGATGACGTCGAAATACAGGTTCGGCCGGTCGAAACCGGTGACGGTGATGGACGGTGTGTGCAGGCCCAGAATCGAAACGATGTCGCGGCGCACGCGTTCGGTGGCGGTGGCGGTGAACGCGGCGACCGTTGGACGTGTGGGCAGTCCGGCGATGAATTCGCCGATGCCAAGATATGAGGAACGGAAGTCCTGCCCCCATTGGGAGACGCAGTGCGCTTCGTCGACGGCGACGAGCGAGATCGGCACACGGACGGCGAAGTTGCGGAATCGTTCGGTTTCCAAACGTTCCGGCGCCACGTACAGCAGTTTGATCTGGCCGGAGAGCGCCTGCGCGAAGACGAGATCCTGTTCGTCCGGCGTCTGAGTGGTGTTGATGAACGCGGCCGGAAGGCCCACGTCGTTCAGGGCGTCGACCTGGTCGCGCATGAGTGAGATCAACGGCGAGATGACGATGGCGACGCCCGGCAGGATCGCTGCGGGAATCTGATAGCAGATGGATTTGCCGGCGCCGGTGGGCATGACGCCAAGCACGTCACGTCCGGCGAGGATGGCCGAAACGATGCCGGATTGTCCAGGACGGAACGAATCGTAGCCGAAATAGCGGTTCAGCGCCTCCAATGCGCGGGGGTCTACGGAATCGGCGGAATCAACAGCTTGCGTCATGGTTTCCAAGTGTAGCAATGCCATGCGTTGACCGCGGAGAGCGAAACAGCCGGCGCGGGTCTTGCCCATGCCGGCCGTTTCATGTTTCTATCGGAAATAGGGAATTCAGATCTGGCGGAACGCCTGCTCCAGGTCGGCGATCAAATCGTCCGCGTCTTCAAGGCCGACGGACAGGCGGATCAGGTTGGCGGGCACTTCGAGCGTGGTGCCGGCCACGGAGGCGTGGGTCATGGCGCCCGGATGCTCGATCAGGGATTCCACGCCACCCAGCGATTCGGCCAGGGTGAACACTTCGGTGGCTCCGGCGAACTTCTTGGCCGCTTCGAAACCGGCGGCGATCTGGATGGAGATCATGCCGCCGAAACCGCCGTGCATCTGGCGTGCCGCGATGTCGTGGCCCGGGTGGGATTCGAGCCCCGGATACCATACGCGTTCCACTTCGGGGCGGGTTTCGAGCCACTGGGCCACCTTCATGGCATTGCGGCTGTGCTGCTTGACGCGCAGGTCGAGGGTCTTGAGGCCTCGGATGTCAAGCCAGGAGTCGAACGGGGACGGAACCGCGCCGGCCGCGTTCTGCAGGAAGGCCACCGCGTCGCGTGTTTCCTTGTCGTTCAGGACCACCGCGCCGCCGACCACGTCAGAGTGGCCGCCGATGTACTTGGTGGTGGAGTAGACGACCACGTCGGCGCCGTCTGCGAGCGGATGCTGCAATACCGGGGATGCGAAGGTGTTGTCCACGACCACTTTGGTGCCGTGCGCGTGCGCCACGGCCGCGGTGGCGGCGATGTCGGTGATGTTGAGCAGCGGGTTGGACGGGGTTTCCACCCAGATGTACGCGTACTGCTTCTTGGCGAGCGCGGCTGAGACGGCGGCCGTGTCGGTGATGTCCACCACGTCGAGGCCGATGCCCCACGGCACGAACACCTTGGACAGCAGACGGTAGGTGCCGCCGTACACGTCGTTGCCGAGCAGGATGTTGTCGCCGGGCTTCAAAGTGGAGCGCAGCAGCACGTCGATGGCGGCAAGTCCGGAGGAGAAGCTTAACGCGTATTTCGCGCCTTCCACGGCGGCGAGCTGCTCGTCGAAGCTGTTGCGGGTCGGGTTGATGGAACGGCTGTAGTCGTAGCCGTTGCGCAGGCCGCCGACACCATCCTGCTTGAAGGTGGAGGTCATGTAGATGGGGGTGACCACGGCTCCGGTGGTCGGGTCGGGTTCCTGGCCTGCGTGGATGGCACGGGTGGCGAGAGCGGTGGCGTTGAGGGCTTCGGTGTTGGTCGAGATGGTCATGATGGGAACTCCTTGGAAGTATCGGATGGTTTGGGTTGTTCGGATGATTGGCATTGGTTTCAAAGGTGCGATCGGGCTGTCGGACAGTCGTTTGACGGTCTTTTACAGGTACTGTTCGGCGAGGCTGGGCTTGGTGGTGCGTTCCACGACGTCGGCGAATCCGTTGGCGCGCATCCAGTCGTCGTTGAAGATCTTCTCCATGTAGCTGCGGCCGGAATCGGGCATCAGCACCACGACGAGCTGGTTTTCGTCGAGGTCGTGCTCGCGGGCGTATTTCAGCGCGGAGAACACGGCCATGCCGGATGAGCCGCCGACGAGCAGTCCTTCCTCGTTGGCGAGGCGTCGGGTCATTTCGAAGGCTTCCGCGTCGGTGACCTGCACGATCTCGTCGGGAAGGCTCCGATCAAAGGCCTTCGGATAGAAGTCCTCGCCGACGCCTTCGATCTGGTATTGGTGCACGTCGTTCGGGTCGGAGTAGATGGAGCCTTCCGGATCGGCGCCGATGACCTGCACCGCGCCGTTGGACACGTCCTTCAGATAGTGTCCGGTGCCGGAGATGGTGCCGCCGGTGCCGATGCCCGCCACGAAATGCGTGACCTTGTGGTCGGTGGCCTCCCAGATTTCCGGACCAGTGGTGTGATAGTGGCTTTCGGGACCGTTCGGATTGTCGTACTGGTTGGGACGGTAGCCGCCGGGAATCGCCTTGGCGAGGCGGTCTGCCACCTGGTAGTAGGAGCGGGGGTCGTCGGGGCCGGCGTCGGTGGGGGTTACGACCACTTCGGCGCCGTATGCGCGCAGCACCGCACGCTTGGCTTCGGAAACCTTGTCCGGCAGGGTGAAGATCGCACGGTATCCGCGCTGCAAAGCCACGAGCGCGAGTCCGACACCGGTGTTGCCGGAGGTCGGTTCCACGATCACGCCGCCGGGCTTCAGTTCGCCGCTGCGTTCGGCCGCGTCGATGATGCGTTCGGCGATGCGGTCCTTGGACGAGCCGCCGGGGTTGAAGTATTCGACTTTGGCCGCGATGGTGGCCTTGATGCCTTCGGTCACATGATTGAGGCGGATGAGCGGGGTGTTGCCGATGAGTTCTGCGGTGCTGTTGTGGATGGTCATGACGTTTCCTTTGGGGTTTTGCGGTTTCGGGGATTCGGTTGGGATGCGCTCCCGGGAAGCCACGTCGTCATGTGCAGCGGTTGAAACAGGACCTGTTGGGATTTTCGCGTTTGTGCGAAGATCACCGTATACGGTTACGGTATGCCGTATGCCGAAGGTTGGCGATCATGCCGATACGTTACGGGAATCCGGAAAATCGAAGTTCTGGCGACCACGCCGAACGTTCTGGAATGTCCTATCTCAAGTTATGCGTCGATGAACCACGCGCCCCTCGGGCGGTTGGTTAGCGACAGCAACAACAAGAGCGATTGAACATGTAGCTTACATTACCACTCCCCCGGACATCGGCATGTCACCCGCGTTCATCATGCGGACATCCGAACCGTATCAGCTTCCCGGAACGGACTCGTTCCACCCCAATAACCTGCGATATAACAGCCTTCGCAGCGCCCAACACCCCACCGGATATCATCGCGTCTACGTGATATACAGTGCAATTATGTATAGAGAAACCTCTTTCATATTCCCCGCACATCGAGTACGACCGTCGACGGGGAACAACGGCCGTTCCCCGCTCACGCCGGAAGCCGATCACACCGATCACACCAACCGCAAACGCCATCGCACATGGACGCCTTTCGTGGTTCTCTGGGCGGTGATGTCGACGATTCTCATACTGCTGACCGTGTCCACGCATCCTTCCGACAGCGTGTACACCCTGCAATACCAGGGCGGCACCTTCCTCGTGGACCGTTCACAGTACCAGCAACTCGCAGACGCGTTCCTGCACGGCAGGATCTGGATCGACGCGCATGTCCCCGACTGGCTTGCGGCCATGGATAATCCGTACGACGAACAGGCCAGAGGAACCCTCGGCATGCAAACCGGCGATCCGTCACGCTGGGATTGGGCCTTCTACCATGGCCGGTACTACTGCTATTTCGGCCCGCTGCCGGCGCTCCTGCTCTTCGCGCCGTTCAAAGCACTGACCGGAACCGATCTGCCGACCGCCGTAGGATGCGCGTTCCTTGCGATACTGGCATGCGCTTCGCTCATATTCCTTATCGAAACACTGTGGAAGCGCTATTGGCATGGCACCCCCAGATGGCTCGCGGTCCTCGTCTGCACCGCAATCGTAGCGGCATCCGGATTGACGTATCTGGTGCTCGTCCCATGGTTCTATTCGATTCCCATCCTCGCATCGCTCGCACTCGCGCCCGCCGGCATCGCATTGTGGGCACGCTCTTCCAGCGATGGCCATCACACCCCACGCACTCCGTTCATCGCCATCGGTTCGACGCTTGTCGCGCTCACCATCGCCTGCAGACCGGCGTTCATCCTCACCGCGGTATTCGGCATCATCCTCCTATGGCCGCAAATCCGAACCCGCGATATCCTGTCCACCCGTTCCAGACACGCCATCCTCTCCACCATCGCGGCGATTCTGCCGTTCCTCATCATCGGCTGCGCGATGATGGCATACAACACGGCCCGTTTCGACGACCCGTTCGACTTCGGCGCAGCCTACAATCTCACCGGCTGCGATCTGACGCAACGGCATGTCAGTCTGAAAGCACGCCTGTATTCCGTCCTCCTGCTGTTCCTCACCCCAATCGGTTTCACGAGGGAATTCCCCTACACCATGGACGTGTTCTCACTGGATGAGGCAAACCCATGGGGATTCCTGTTCCGTAATCGGAACATCATTCCGGAACAGTTCGCCGGCGGACTCGTCGCGCTGTCGCCGATCTGCCTGCTCGCATTGCCCGCGGCCATCCGGTATTTCATTCGACTGCGGCGCAGCCAAAACTCCCACGCAACACAGTGCGGTGCGATAGGACTCACGTTCCTCGTTCTCGCCGTCCTCATCGCATGCATCGACGGACCGTTCGGCGTGAACGCGCGTTACCTGTGCGATATGACATGGCTGATGCTCATCGGCACCATGTGCCTGCTGTTCGTATGGAACACGGATGCGCGTGAAAATGGGCGCCGGTGGCTGACCGTCGTGATCGTCGCCCTGCTTATCGTCGGCATCGGCTTGCAGCTGCTATGGCTTATGACCCCGGGGCGGAGCGAAAGCTGGAACGTTTCGAATCCCGCCCTGTATGACTGGTTGCGCAGACTGTTCACGTTCTAGTCGGTTCAGCCGATTCAGCCGATTCAGGCGATCCAGTCGGTTCAGCCGGCCCAGCCGCCTACCTTGCATCGATCCGACCTGCGATCAGGACTGCATGGACGCGGCTTCGATGAGCGAGCGCGTGTACGCGGAACAGGGATGCTTCAGTATTTCCGTGGTCGTACCGCTTTCCTCGACGCGTCCGTCATGTAGGACGACGATACGGTCGGCGATATGCTGCACCACGCCAAGATCGTGCGAGACCATGACCAGCGACATGCTCGGGTTTGCCGCGCGGATGGCGCGGAATGCCTCCAGAATCCTCACGCGTGCGGCCACGTCGATGGCGCTCATCGGCTCGTCGGCAAGAATGATGCCCGGATCGTCCACTATGGCACGCGCGATGGCCACACGCTGCGCCTGCCCGCCGGAAAGATCCATGGGGTACCGTGCGGCGAACACCGCCGGGTCAAGCCCGACCACACGCAATGCATGCTCGGCCTGCGAGGCGATCTCATCATTGCCCATGCCCTTGTGGTGCAAGCGCAACGGCTCCTCTACGGAACGTGCGACGCGCCAGCGCGGGTCGAGCGAGGCGAAGGGGTCCTGGAACACCAGGCCGGTCTGTCCGCGTAGCATGCGGCGCACGGCAGAGCCCCGCTTCCCCATTGTCTGGCCGCGATACGTGATCTCGCCCGAATCGGCGGATCCCAAGCCGAACAGCACACGCGTCAGCGTCGATTTGCCCGAACCGGAAGCGCCGATAATCGCCAGGCACTCCCCCTCGTATACGTCAACGTCCACGTCGAACAGCACCTGCCTGCGTTCCCGCTTCGAACCGAAGCTTGTACAGATGCCACGCCCCTGCAGCACGATGTCACTCATTGCCGTCGTCTTTCCTCATGATTGCCGTGTTCTTGAACGTCTCCCGCTTGGATTGCGCTCTCGCGGATTCCCGGCTGCCAACACTGCTACCAGCACTGTTGCCATGCGGCAGGGTAAGCAACCTGGCCGCATCGACCAAACGTCGCGCGGGTTCGCTTGCCGGCGCCTGCAATAGGCTTGCGGTCGTACCCGTTTCGGCGATCGAACCGCCGTCCAGCACATAACAGCGCGTAGTGGCGCGTGCGAGCACCGCGAAATCATGGGTGATGAACAGCATGGACGCGCCGGCATCGTCGACCAGCGACGTCAGCAGGTCGACGATCTGACGTTGCGTGATCGAATCCAATGCCGTGGTCGGCTCGTCGGCGATGATGAATCGCGGCGAAGTGATCAGCGCGGTGGCGATGCCGACACGCTGCTGCTGCCCGCCGGAAAGCTGATGTGGGTATTTCAGCAGTGCATCCTGGGAAAGCCCCACTTTGTCAAGCATCGCCTTGACACGATCAAGACGCTCGTCAAGCGACAGGTCGTAATGCAGATACAACGGCAGCCCGACCTGCTGGGCGACCGTCATCACGGGGTTCAGCGCGGCAGCCGGATTCTGGAACACCATACCCATATAACGCCCGCGCAAATCGGCCATGGCGGTATCGTCCAATCCGATCAGCTGTTTGCCGCCGACCATGATCGAACCGCTTATCCATGCCGTATCGGGCAGCAACCCCATCAGGGCCTTGGCGATCATGGATTTGCCCGACCCGGAGGAACCGACCAGGCCGACCCGTTCGCCATCGGCTATGCCCATGCACACATCGCGCACGATGGGCTTCGTACCAATGGCGATGTTCAGTCCGCGAATTTCAATGCTCATGCCGCCTCCCTCAGCTCGGGATTGGTCAATGGGTCGATGGCGTCACGCAGTGCATCGCCGAACAGATGCAATGCGATCACCGTCATCGTTACGACTAGTCCCGGCCATAGCACGGTCAGCGGGTAGATGCTGATGAATTTCACGGATGTGGCGAGGGAATGCCCCCAACTGGGCACGCCGGCGCCTACGCCGACACCAAGATAGGTCAGCCCCGCCTCGGCCAGTATCGATGTTCCCGCGCTCATCGACAACTGCACCAGCAGCACCGGCATCACATTCGGCATGATATGCCTGACGAACACGCGCATGCCGGAGGCTCCGAACCATACCGCCGATTCAACATACTGCGAACGCGCGGCGAGTACGGCCGCAGGTCTTGCGATACGCGCCAGATTCAGTCCGTAGGCGAATCCGCATGCGGCCACAATCACCGCCGCCGAGGCGCCGAACGGCACGGACAGCATCAATGCGATCAGCACGGTCGGTATAGAGATCAGCGCATCGACCACCACCACCGACGTGGATCGCAGCACGGTGTTGCGCGACACCATGGCGGCCACCAATGCCAGGCCGAATATGCCGGACACGGCAACGGTCAGCAATGCGATCGCAAGATTCGTGCGCGATCCGGCCATCAGCCAGCTCAGCACATCGGCGCCGACGCCATCCGTCCCCAACGGGTGCGCGGCCGAGGGCAAGGCCCATGCGTGGAATCCGTCGGTCTCCAGCAGCGTATGCGGCGTCCATACGAGCGAAACCAGCGAAACCAGCACCCACAGGCCGAGCACGGTCAGCGCATATTTGCCGCTGGCTTTGCGCCATATCGAGCGCATAACCACACGAGCAGTGGACATCACAGCACCTCCTGCAAGTCGGTGGAAGCGTTTTTCAGTCTTGGGTCGAGCGCATGATGCGCCATATCGACCGCCAGCCCCAGCAGCAGGAAGAACGCGGTCAGCAGGAACAGTTCGCTCTGCACCGCGATCAGATCCCGGTTGCCCACATCGGTGACGAGCATTGCGCCAAGTCCCGGCAGGGCGAACAGGTTCTCGATCACCATCACGCCTGTTACCATTTGGGCGAAGGTCAGTCCGATAACCGATACCAGCTGCGGCAGCGACAGCCGCAATCCGACGCGCAGCAATGCCTGTTTGCGTGTCATGCCGCAGGCCATGGCCATGCTCACGGCCTGGGATTGCGCGGCATCACCTAATGCGGCACGCGTATAGCGCATGATTCCGGCCCCGGCGGTGATGCCGGTGGCCAACGCGGGGAGCACCAGCGACGCCAATGCACGCCTTGGGCTCGCCCAGCCGTCGTTCGGGAAGCCCTGTGAGGGGAAAAGCCCCAGCAATCCCGAGCCGCGCGAGAACAGCAGAATCAGCAGCAGGCCGCTCCATAATGCGGGAACGGCACCGCCGATAATGGCGATCACATGGAGCAGTCCACGCCATCTTCTGTTTCTGGTGATAACGGCCGCGCAGCCAAGCGGCAATCCGATGAGCAGTGCTATGGCAAGGCTGAGTACGATAAGCGGGAACGTGACCGCAGACCGCACGCCGACCTGCAAGGCGACCGATTTGCCGCTGATGGCGGATACGCCCAGATCGCCATGCAGCAGGCCGGTCAGCCAGTCCGCATATTGCATGGGCAACGGCCGGTCGAGCCCCATCTCCATGCGCAGCGCGGCGATACGGGCTGCGGTCGCGTTCGTTCCGGCCATGACGGCTGCAACGTCACCGGGGAGCACACGCAATGCCAGAAAAACCAGTATCGACAATCCCGTCAGCGCCGCCACGAACAGCAGCAGCCGCCTGGCCACGAATCTCATATCATTCCGCCTTGTGTCATTTTGCCTTGGAGATCTGCCATAGCGGCAGTACCGTCTGGCTGAGCTTGTTGGGGAATCCCTTGACACTCGTGTTGTACGCCACCGTCACGCGGTAGCCGAACAGCCAGTCCGCCGGCGCGTCCTCGCTTACGGCCTTCGCCGCCTGCTTCAGGTATTTCGCGCTGTCGGCCTCGTCGGTGGCTTCCAAAGCCTTGGCGTACAGTTTCTGCGCCTGCTTGTTGTCGTAGTGGTAGTAGTAGTCCGGCGTGGTCCACTTGTAGAAGTCGTGGCTTTCGGCGTGGTCCACCAATGACAGCTCGTAGTCGCCGTTGGCGTGCACGTTCTGCAGCCATGTGGAGAATTCCACATAGTCGATCTTCAAATCGATGCCGATTTTGGCGAGCTGGCTCTTGAGCTGGTCGCCCAGTTCGGTGCCGTACGTGTTGGCGTAGGTGAGGGTGAGCCGCAACGGCTTGTCAGTGGTATAACCGGCTTCCTTCATGAGTTCCTTGGCCTTGTCCACGTTGTACGGGTACAGGCCGGTCAGGTCCTCGTAACCGGGGTCGACGGACGAGATCGGACCGCCGAGCGCGTAGTCGACGTTGCCTCGGGAGGCGATGATCTCCTTGTGGTTGATGGCGTAGCGGATGGCCTGGCGGACGCGCTTGTCCTTGAGTTTGGCGTTCGTGCAGTTGAAGGCGAGGACGAACTTGTCGCTGCCGTCGGCCGCGGACACCGTGTATGTGCTGGCATCCAATGATTTGGCGAGCGTGGCGTTCACCGGGGAAAGCACGTCGACGTCACCGCTTTTCAGCGCGTTGACGGCTGCGTTGTCGTCGGTGAGGAAGCGGATCACCACGTTCTGGGTGGCGGGCTTGTGCGCGGTTCCCCAATATTTCGGATTGGCTTTGAGCACCATTTTGCTGGCCGAGTCGAAGGATTCGACGGTATACGGGCCGGAGCCGACCGCTTCGGTTTTCGCGTTGTATTTGGCGTTTTTGTCGAACACGAGGCCAGGACGTCCGGTCAGATACCACAGCAGGTTGGAGTCGGGGGTGGAAAGGGTGAGCTTGACCGTGTTGGCGTCCACCGCTTCGGCCTTGTCGAGGCTGGCCACCTGGTTGGCGTTGTAGTACTGCTTCTCCTTGAGCTGGTTGATGGACCAGGCCACGTCGTCAGCGTCGAGCTTGTCGCCGTTGGAGAAGGTCATGTTCTGGTTGAGATGGAAGGTGTAGGTCTTGCCGTCCTTGGAAATGTCCCAGGATTTCGCGAGGCCCGGCTGCACTTTGTTGTCGGAGTCGCGCGACAGCAGCGCTTCGTAGACGTTGCCGATCAGCACCTGTTCGATGGCCGATCCGGACTGGTGGCGGATGTCGAGGCTGACCGGGGCGAGTTTGAGCCCGATGGTGACGGTGTCGGCTTTAGTTACGCCGGAAGTGTTCGCGTCATCGTTTTTGCCGCGCGTCACTGCAATGGCGACGATCACCGCGACGGCGGCGATGATGGCGATCAACGCGATAAGCCACTTCTTCGGGCCTTGCGATTTCGCGCCGTTCGACGATTTCGCACGCGCGTTCAGAGTGGCGTCGGTGCTTGCCGTGGACTGCGGCTGCTGTTCGTTCTCCTGTTTGGTTGCGTCGGCTTCGCCGTGCGCACCGGTAGGTGACGACATGGGATTTCTCCTCTTCGTATTTTCGATTATGTGTTGTGATTGCGGTTGACCGCCTGCGTGAGGTCGATCACCACGGCCTGATTCTACTGTCCGCCATACCCGCGGCCCGTTCGGATTCGCCTGCAAAGCGCGCGGAGGCTTCGGCCCGGTTATATACTTGACGCAGTCGCGGCAGGTCACAACGAGAAGGACGGTTGATCCATGGCGCATATTCTTTTGGGGGTCACCGGCAGCATCGCCGCGTTCAAGGCCTGCCATCTCGCCTCCGATTGGAGCAAGCAGGGGCATGAGGTGCGTGTGGTGATGACCGCCGCCGCACAGGAGTTCGTCACTCCCCTGACGTTCAATTCCCTCACCCACACGCCGACACGCACGTCCATGTTCGCCGCCGGACATCGTCCCGGCGCTACGGCCGACGTGGCACCCGGACCGGACGGTCCGCTGCAGATCAGCACGTGGCCGACGCGAAGTGGGCGAATCTGCTGGCAGTCGCTCCGGCGAGCGCCGATATCATCGCGAAAATCGCCTGCGGCATCGCCGATGACCAGCTGACCAGCACCATACTCGCGTACGACAAGGGACCGAAGATCCTGTGCCCCGCCATGAACGTGCATATGTATGAAAACGCCGTGACGCAACGCAATCTCAATACCTGCCGTGAGCTCGGTTGGACGATTGTGGAGCCGGAAAGCGGCATGCTGGCCTGCGGCGACGCCGGCAAGGGACGTATGGAGGAGCCGGCACGCATCGAAACGGCGGTGGAAGCGCTGCTGCTTGCGAATCGTCCGGAAAGTGAGCTGCCGCTTAAGGGACTTGCCGTGCTCGTCACCGCCGGCCCGACGCAGGAGCCGCTTGATCCGGTGCGGTTCCTCACCAACCATTCCACCGGCAAGATGGGGTATGCCTTGGCCGAACAGGCACGCGATCTGGGCGCGCAGGTGACGCTTGTGTCCGGTCCGGTGGCGTTGGACGCCCCGTATGGCGTGGATGTGGTCGATGTCACGACCGCACGGGATATGTTCGATGTGGTGACGAGCCGTTTCTCGGACACGGACATCACCGTCATGGCCGCGGCCGTCGGCGATTTCCGTACGGTCGAGCAGGCCCGGGACAAGATCAAGAAGAACGGGCGCAGCGGCATCGAGCTCGAGCTCACGTCGAATCCGGATATTCTGGCTTGGGCCGGCGAGCATAAGCGGCCGGACCAGACATTGTGCGGATTCGCCATGGAGACGCGCGACCTTGAGGCCAACGCGGCGAAGAAGCTTAACGGCAAGCATTGCGACATGCTGGTGGCCAACAATCTGCGCACCCCCGGCGCCGGTTTCGCAGCGGACACGAACGTGGTGACGGTGCTGACGCCGGGCGAAACCGCAGACAGGCCAAGCATCGAACGATGGAGCAAGATGGGCAAGGACGCACTTGCGAAACGTATTCTTGTCAAGCTCGCAGCCATGCGTGCGGACGGCGAACGGCGCTAACCGCAGCATTTTCGAATCGCAATAACCGTATCAATCGCAATAATCGCAATATTTCAACGGAACTTCCGCAAAACGCGAAGGAGAACGCAACATGCTTCTGATGGCTGTGGATATCGGCAACACGAACGTCGTGATCGGTTTCATCGACGATGGGCGCATCGCGGGCACGTACCGCATCACCACGAAGGCGAACCACACGTCCGACGAATACGGGCTGATGATCACGCAGTTCCTGGCTTTGAGCGGCTACAAGCCGGCGGATGTCGATGATGTGATCATTTCGTCCGTGGTGCCGAAGGTCATGCATTCGTTCCGTGCGAGCATCGTGAAGTTCCTCGACATCGATCCGATGATCGTGGGACCGGGCATCAAAACGGGACTCAACATCCGCATGGACAATCCGCAGAACATGGGCGCGGACTGCATCGCCGACTGCGCGGGCGCGTATTACGAGTATGGCGGGCCGATTCTGGTGGCTGATTTCGGCACGGCCACCACGTTCAACTACGTCACCGCGGACGCGTCGGTGATTTCCGGACTGATCACCACCGGTATCCGCACCGCCGCGGCCGCACTGTGGGAAGGGACGGCGCAGCTGCCGGAAGTGGAGATCACCCGTCCGAAGTCGATTCTGGCGAAGTCCACGAAACCGGCCATGCAGGCGGGCCTGTACTACAACTTCCTCGGCGGCATCGAACGCACGATCGCGCAGTTCCATAAGGAGATCGACGAGGATTTCCGTGTGGTGGCGACGGGCGGATTGAGCCGCGTGTTCGCCGACGACACGAACATGATCGACATTTACGATCCGGACCTGATTTTCAAGGGCATGCGGCACATCTACGACCGAAACGTCCGCTGATTCAAGAGCCAGCGACGCGAACCGGCGATCATAGCCCGGCAATCTGAAAACCGACGGCCTGCGGATAATGCGCTATCCGCAGGCCGCAATCGATTAAACCAATTACACAGACGCTATTGGATGGTGAAGCCCTGGTTGGCTCCGTATTCTTTCAGGTCCTTCTGCCATAGGGCTATGCCGCCCTTAAGTTTGATGCGGTCGGACGATTCGGTGTTCTTCAACGCATCGCCGATGTTGGAGGTGTCGGAGACCTGACCGCCTGCGGCGATGATGTTGAGCCTGTTCTGCTCTTTGCGCAGCAGGCTCGACCATTTGTAGGCCTTGCCCACCGTGGACCGGAAGTCGCTGCGCGCATACACTTCGAACGGCAGATACTGGTATCCGGTCGACACGTTCTCCGCGGCCTGGGACAGCACGCGGTTGTATTCCTGCCCGCCGAAATAGGGCACTTCGATGCCACGGTCGTCGGTCACCGTGGTCTTGCTGAGGAATTTCGAATCGGATAGGGTGTTTTTGTCGGCTGGGAACGCGCCGCCATCCACGCGGGTTGTGATGCCTTTGGCATTGTGGCAGGCGTATTCGATGAAACGGTATGAGGCTTCGGGTTTGCGGGAACGTTGCAGCACGGCAAGGGCCGAACCGCCGTTTTCCGATGTGGTGGCCTTGCCGTCGGGCGTCGGCATCTGGGCCACGCGCCACAGGCCGGCCGCGCCGGGAATGTCGGACATGAGCAGCGAAGGCAGCCATGCGCCGGAGAACAGCGAGGCGACTTTGCCTTGTCCCACGGCCGATTTCCATCGATCCGACCATGACGTGAGGTTTGTTGCCACCAAACCCTCATCGATCATCTTCTGCCAGAATTCGGTGAATTCGCGGGTGCCTTTATCTTCGGTGAGTCTGATGGTCACGTTCTTGCCATCGTTGGACGTGGAGAACGGGCGTCCGCCGGCGAGCCAGATCATCGTGTCGTAGAAGCTGGCGTCGCCGGAATCGGCGGTGATGTACACGCCGATTTTCTTGAGTTTTTTGGCGGCCTCGTAGTAGTCGTCCCATGTGCGGATCTTGGACGCGTCCACGCCAACCTGTTCGAACACGCTGTTGTTATAGAAGAAGGCCATCGGGCCGGAGTCCATGGGAAGCCCGTACACCCGTCCGTTGAGCTGCACCGACGCCCAGGTGCCGGGCGTGTAGAAATCGGCATAGCCTTCGGTTCTGCCGGTGATGGGCACGAGCTGGCTGCTGACCGCGTACTGGCGCAATGCGTAATATTCCAGCTGCACCACGTCGGGAATGCCATAACCGTCTTGGATGGCGTTGTTGAGTTTGTCGTAACCGCTGGTGTTCTTCCAAACCACGTGGATGTCGGGATTGTCTTTTTCGAAGCCGGCGATGACCTGTTTCATGCTCGGCTCCCACGACCATACGGTGATCTGTGTGCGTGTGTCCGTATTGGCCCCGCATGCGGCGGCGCTGGCCGCCATGACGCCCGCGCAGCAGATGGCGGTGAGCTGCTTCACCAGTTTCGCCGATTTCAGCACCACGCCCACGGACCTCCGTTTTGTATTTCGCCTGCGATTACCACCATAAGATTATACGGGTCATGCGGAAGCCACGCACAAGCCTGGAAAGGCTCCCCATATCCACCCAAATACGCCGAATGCGGAAGAACCGCTCCGGAAGCGAACTTCCAAAGCGGTTCCCTGCGATATCGCATCGGCGGCTAAGCCGGTACGCAATCAAGCTTCGATGCCGAGCTTGGCGCGTTCCTTCTTGGAATACATGAAGGCCGGCAGCTGACGGCCCTGCTTGAGCCAGGCATGGTATTCGGCGGTGGCCGCGAACTCCACATCGGACGCGGAGTTCAGGCAGGTTTCCACGGAATCCTGGATGACGCCGATGATGAAGCCGACGCCCACCACCTGCATGGCGATGTCGTTGCTGATGCCGAACAGCGAGCAGGCCATCGGGATGAGCAGCAGCGAGCCGCCTGCCACGCCGGACGCGCCGCATGCGCCGAGCGCGGAGACCACGGACAGCAGGATGGCCGCCGGCAGGGAGATCTGGATGCCGAGCGTGTTGGCGGCAGCCATGGCCATGATGGTGATGGTGATGGCCGCGCCGTTCATGTTGATGGTGGCGCCCAGCGGAATGGACACGGAGTACATGTCCTTGTCAAGCCCGAGCTTCTCGCACAGCTGCATGTTGACGGGGATGTTCGCAGCGGAGGAGCGGGTGAAGAACGCGGTCAGGCCGGATTCCTTGAAGCAGCGGTAGACCAGCGGGTACGGGTTGCGGCGCAGGAAGATGAAGATGACGAGCGGGCCGAACACGAGCACCATGAGCAGCATGGTGCCGACGAGCAGGAGCAGCAGGCTGCCGTACTTGGTGAACGCGGACAGGCCGTTGTCGGCCACGTTGGTGAACACGAGGCCCATGATGCCGAACGGGGCGAGGTTGATGACCCAGCGGATCACCTGGGACACGGCGTCGGCCACGTTGGCCATGAACGCTTTGGAGCTTTCGTTGGCGATGGACTTCATGGCGAGTCCGAACAGGCAGGCCCACATCAGGATGCAGATGTAGTTGCCGTCGATGATGGCCTGGATCGGATTGGCCACGATGTTGGTCAGCAGCGTCTGGATGACTTCGGAAAGGCCTTGCGGCACCACGTCGGCTTTGGCGGCCTTGCCCAAGGACAGGGTCTGCGGGAATAGACGGGAGGTCAGCACGGCCACGACCGCTGCCAGGAACGTGGTGAACAGGTACAGGAACAGCACGGTGCCGAAACGGCGGTCGAGTTTCGACGTGCCCTGCGCAAGGGCGCTGGCCACCAGTACGAACACCAGAATCGGTGCCACGGCCTTCAACGCGGCCACGAACAGGGTGCCGAATTCGCCGATCCAGGTCACGTGGGGCATGGTCAATGCCAGCACGGTGCCGATGATCAGGCCGACGATGATACGGACGATCAGCGATGCGCCGTTGTAGATGTCGGCGATGCCGCGGACGGCTTTCGAGATTTTACCCATGGTTCTCTCTTACTCTCGTGATGCCGGAAACGCTCCGGCAAGTCAACAGAACGCCATGATAATCGGGCGTGTCGGACGAGATAGGGGAATGTCCAAAATCGTAGGTTTCTATAAGCCCGCGCCCAACGGCACGTGCGATACGAATCGACGTGGCTCGCCGTTGAGCGGGTCATCGAATCGCAGTTCGCGCGCCACCAATTCCAAGGGTTGCGAGAAGTCGTCGTACGCGCGCTGCACGATGTCCGGGTAGAAATCATCGCCCAATATCGCCAGTCCGAGCGAATTCATATGCACGCGCAACTGGTGCGTCTTGCCGGTTTTCGGATGCAATGTGTAGTTCACGAATGGTTTTCCATCGATATGCCACACATCGTCTCCACGTTCGATCAGCGTCTCCGCGTTCGGCATATCGGCGCTTTCGTACGCCTGTAATCGGCCGCGGTCCTTGTTGATGCGCGACCTGCGTACCGTTGGGAACGGCCGATGCCGGTCGACCTGTTCGACTGTTCCGTAGCGCGGACGCTGCGGCGGGGCGAGCGGCGCCATACATTCGTAGGTTTTGACCGCCATGTGATTCTGGAAGAGCATCTGGTACGCGCCGCGCACGGCCGGATCGCGCACGAAGACGACGACGCCCGCGGTCGGACGATCCAGCCGGTGCGCGGGCACGATGTCCGGCTCGCCGCACCGCTCACGCAGGCGGATCAGCGCAGTTTCCCGATACCACATGCCACGTGGTGTCGTGGCCAGGAAATGCGGCTTGTCGATGACGATGATGCGCTCATCCTCATACAGAACCTCATATTCGAAGGGAATGTGAGGCTCCTCGGTCACATACCTGTGCCCGCGCCCGGCATTCGGTCCGTCCTTTGATCCGTTGCCCAGTGCGCTATTCAACGGTGACTGACTTGGCGAGGTTGCGCGGCTTGTCCACGTCGTAGTTCTTAAGCTTGGCCATATCCATGGCGAACAGCTGCAGCGGCACCACGTCCACCAGCGGGCTCATCAGCGTCGGGCATGCGGGACGCCAGAACACCACGTCGGCGTAACGTTCCACGTCCGGATCGTGTTCCTCGGCCACGGCGATGATGTAGGCGCCACGGGCCTTGACCTCTTCGATGCCGGAGATGACTTTGGAGTGCAGCACGTTGCGTCCGCGCGCGGGCGGCACGATGAACACGACCGGCTCGCCCTCGTCGACCAGCGCGATCGGACCATGCTTGAGCTCTCCCGCGGCGAAGCCTCGGTGAAGGTGTAGGCGATCTCCTTGAGCTTCAACGCGCCTTCCATGGCGACCGGATACCCCACATGACGTCCGAGGAACAGGAAGGACTTCGCGTCCACCATCTGCTTGGCGGCTTCCTGCACGGTCTTGGTCTGGGTGTCGAGGACCCACTGGATTTTGCGGGGCATGTCCTTCAGAGAGTCCAAAGTCTGGGCGATTTCGTCTCGATACATGGCGCCCTTGACTTGGGCCAGATACAGGCCGAGCACGTATGCGGCGGTGATCTGCGCCACGAACGCCTTGGTGGAGGCGACCGCCACTTCCGGACCGGCGTGGGTGTAGAGCACCGCGTCGGATTCGCGCGGAATGGATGCGCCCTGCGTGTTGCAGATGGCCAATACCTTGGAGCCCTGCTCACGGGCGTGGCGCAACGCCATCAGCGTGTCCATGGTCTCGCCGGACTGGGAGATGGCCACCACCAACGTTCGGGGGGTGAGGATCGGGTCACGGTAGCGGAATTCGTGCGCGAGCTCCACCTCCACGGGGATGCGCACCCAATGCTCGATGGCGTATTTGGCCACCATGCCCGCGTACGCGGCCGTGCCGCAGGCGATGACGATAATCTTGTCGATGGCTTTGAAATCATGCTCGTCGATGCGCACCTCATCGAGGTTGATGTTGCCGTTCTCGTCGAGACGTCCCAGCAGGGTGCGCTGCACGGCGGCCGGATCCTCGTGGATCTCCTTGTCCATGAAGGAGTCCCAGCCGCCTTTTTCGGCAGCCGAGGCATCCCAATCCACGGTGTAGGTCTTCGGATCGGGCACGATGTTGCCCATGAAGTCGGAGACGACGACCTTGTCTGCGGACACCATCACGGCCTGGTCCTGGTCGATTTCCATGGCGCGCTTGGTGTAGGCCACGAACGCGGCCACGTCGGAGCCGAGGAAGTTCTCGCCTTCGCCAAGACCGACCACCAGCGGCGAATCGTGACGGGCGCCAACCACGATGTCCGGCTGTCGCACGTCCGTGGCGAGAATGGTGAACGCGCCTTCCAGCATGCGGGCCAGACGGCGGATGGCCTTGAACAGGTCAGGCTTACCGGTTTCCTCGATGATCTTGTCGCTGATTTTGCCCAGCAGTTTCGCCGCGACCTCGGTATCGGTTTCGGAGACGAAACGATAGCCCTCCGTCTGCAGGTCGAGACGAAGCTGGGAAGCGTTTTCGATGATGCCGTTGTGGATGATGGCGACCTTGCCGTCACGCGACGTGTGCGGATGCGCGTTAGTGTCGTTCGGCACGCCGTTCGTAGCCCAACGCGTATGGCCGATGCCCACGGTGGCGTCCGGCATCGGATCACGTTCGATGTCCTGCACCAGGTTGGCCAGACGTCCGGCCTTCTTACGGACGGCCACACGCTCCATGCCAGGCGCCGTCAGCGCCACGCCGGCCGAATCATATCCACGGTATTCCAATCGCTGAAGACCCTGGAGGCAGACCTCCAAGGGTTTGCCGCACGCGGTCCGAACATTTCCTGCATATCCTACGATTCCACACATAGCTCCTTAGCCTATCGGGTAAGGATGTCAATCATGAAACCAAGCCGCGCGTCCTTACAAATCTTTGCCATATATGCGAAATCCCACTCCCCCAGGGAAATCGTGCGAACCAGTGGCGCACGCAACGCGCCCATCGTCGGCAGCAAAAAGAAAACCCAACCCACCGGACGTCTGCGGACGCTTGACGTCAGTGGATTGGGAATTTACGGCAGTACGACAGCCTTACTTGCTACAGGACGTGCTGCAAGAAGTCCTTAAACCTCGACCCCTTCGGATGGTCGATGATCTCCGGTCCGCCCTGTTCGACGACCACGCCACCGTCCATGAAGACGATCTGGTCGGCGACCTCGCGCGCGAAGCCGATCTCATGGGTGACGACCACCATGGTCATGCCTTCCTTGGCGAGGTCGAGCATGACGTTGAGCACTTCGCCGACGAGTTCCGGATCGAGCGCGGATGTCGGTTCGTCGAACAGCATGATCTCCGGCTTCATGGCAAGCGCGCGGGCGATGGCCACGCGCTGCTGCTGGCCGCCGGACAGCTGTGCCGGATAGTAGTCGAGACGCTCCCCCATGCCGACGCGGTTCAGCTCCTGAATGGCGAGTTCGCGGGCTTCCTTCTTGTCCATGTGCTTGACGTGGACCGGAGCCTCCATGACGTTTTCAAGAGCCGTCATGTGCGGGAACAGGTTGAAGCGCTGGAACACCATGCCGAGTTTGGAACGCTGTTCGGCCACTTCCTTGTCGTTCAGGGTCTGCAGCACACGTTCGCCGCCCTTGTCGACGTACTTGTAGCCGATCATTTCGCCGTCGACGTCGATTTCGCCGCCGGTCAGGGTTTCCAGCTGGTTGATCAGACGCAGGAACGTGGATTTGCCGGAACCGGACGGTCCGAGAATCACGGTGACGGTGCCGGGCATGACGGTCATGTCGATGCCTTTGAGCACGTGCAGGTTGCCGAGGCTTGTGCACCTGGGTCGCCTTGACGGCGGGAACGATTTCGTTGGTTGTGATTTCGCTCATGGTCATTCCCCTCACGCGGTCATTCCCGCGAACGTGGCTTCGTTCTGCTTGTCGACGTCATCCTTGGGTTCGCCGAAGGTCTTGCCCGGCAGCGGCGTGCGCTTGCCGCGGGCTCCGGCGGGACGGGCGTCGAAGCCCTTGCCGAAGTGCTTTTCAAGTCGCGACTGGATGACCATCAGGATGGAGGTGATGACCAGGTACCAGATGCAGGCCACGATCAGCAGCGGAATCGGCTTGTACAGACGGGTCGCGATCGCCGTGGTGGCGAACTGCAGTTCCAGCGTGAACGGCACGGCGTTGACAAGCGACGTGGTCTTCAGCATGCCGATGAACTCGTTGCCGGTCGGCGGGATGATGATGCGCATGGCCTGCGGCAGCACGATGCGACGCATGATGAGCGTGCGCTTCATGCCGAGGGCCTTTGCGGCTTCCGTCTGCCCCGGATCGACGGCCTCGAGGCCGGCGCGCACGATTTCGGCCAGGTAGGCGGCTTCGTTCAGGGCCAAGCCCAGCCATGCGGCGTTGAACGCGGTGATGACAGACTGGGAGTCAATGCTCCAGAATTCGATTGAGGTGAACGGGATGCCCACGCCGATACGCGGCACCAGCACCGCGAACAGACCCCAGAAGACCAGCTGCGTGTACACAGGGGTTCGCGGAAGAACCAGATGTAGAACCAGCTCACGCCGCGCAGCACCGGGTTGATGGATTTGCGCATGACCGCCAGAATGACCGCCAGAATGATGGCGATGACCATCGAGATGACGGTCAGCAGCAGCGTGTACTTGATGCCTTCCAGTACGTTCTCGTTGAACAGGTATTTCCAGACCACATTCCATTCGAAACGCGGATTGGTGACCAAAGCCTGCACCAGCATCACGGCGAAGAGCGCGACGATGATGGCCGCCACGATCGGACCCGTACGCTTGACAGGCAAGGCTTTAATGCGATTGGGAATATCGAGGCCGTCGCCGTCGACTTGTTTCTTCGCCATGATGCTGTTTCCTTTTTCTATCTATCTGATGAGATCAGTTGAGGTCGGTCGGATTGATCTCAGCCTTGTCGAGAGCGCCGGACTCGACGCCCCAATGCTTGAGGATCTTCATGTACGTGCCGTCATCCATCAGCTTCTGCACGGCCTTCTGCACGGCCTCGTCGAGCTGCTGGTCGCCCTTCTTGATGGCGATGCCCTGCTTGGCCACGCCTTCAACGTCGCCGAGCGCCTCAAGCTGGCCGTCGGTCTGGGAGATCGCGTAGCCGGCGACCGGCGAATCGGCGTAGAACACGTCGGCCTTACCGGTGGCCACTGCGGTGGCGGCTTCGGCCTGACGCTTGTAGGACATCACTTCGGCCTTCTTGTCGGCCTTGCAGCCCTTGGCGATCTTGTTGGCCTCGTCCTCCTGGACGGTGCCGGTCTGCACTGCGATCTTCGCGCCGCACATGTCGGAGGTGTCGAGCTTCTTCGGGTTGCCCTTCTGCACGGCCCACGTGGAGCCGGCGCGGTAGTAGCTCACGAAGTCGACGGACTGCAGACGCTCTTCGGTGATGGTCATGGCGGTGATGCCCAGATCGTACTTGGAGCCGATGGACGGGACGATGGTGTCGAACATGGAGGAGACGATCTTCGGCTTCAGGCCCAGCGTCTGGGCGATGGCCTTGGACATGTCCACATCGTAGCCGACCGGCGTCTTGCCGTCTTCGGCGTAGAATTCGGCCGGAGCATAGGACAGTTCCATGCCGACGGACAGCTCGCCGTCCTTGACGGTCTTCGCGGAGGCGGCCAGCTTGGCCAGCTCGTCATCCTTCTTGATGGTGCTCACATCGTAACCAACGGTGGTGTTCTTCGCCTTCGAGTCGCTTTTGGCGTCACCGGAATCCGTGGTGCCGCATGCGGCGACGGAGAACATCATGGCCGCGCTCAGCGCGAGAGCGGCAAACGATTTGAATTTCAACGACATAGTGGGTTCTCCTTCTATTCTCTTCCCATCCACTGAACGGTAATCGTCCATTTGCCAATCAGACGTCCAGTATTCCAAAGGCACACGATAAAACCGCAATGCTACGCCGACGTTAATCGGCAAAAAGCGTAGGGGCATCGATCTATATACGTCCGATGCCCTACGCCCGCAGCGTCAGTGCGCCGATCAGCCCAAATCGGTCGGGTTGATCTCGGCCTTGTCGACGGCGCCGGATTCGACGCCCCAATGCTTGAGGATCTTCATGTACGTGCCGTCATCCATCAGCTTCTGCATGGCCGCCTGCACCGCCTTGGCCGTGTCGGAATCACCCTTCTTGATGGCCACGGCCTCCTTGGTCACGCCGACGTCCTCACCGAGGGCCTCAAGCTGGCCGTCGGTCTGGGAGATCGCATAACCCGCGACCGGCGAATCGGCGTAGAACACGTCGGCCTTGCCGGTGACGACGTTGGTGGTCACATCGGTCTGCAGCTTGTTGGACAGGATCTGGATGTCAAGCTTGTTGTCCGCCTTGCACTGTTCGGCGCCCTTGTTGACTTCCTCCTCCTGTGTGGTGCCGGTCTGCACCGCGATCTTCAATCCGCACAGGTCGGACGTGTCGATCTTGCCTGGGTTGCCCTTCTTGACCACCCACGTGGAACCGGCCTTGAACATGCTGACGAAGTCGACGGCCTTCATGCGTTCCGGGGTAATGGTGAACGACGAGACGCCGATATCGTACTTCGAACCGATTGATGGAATGATCGAATCGAAATTCGACGTCTGCGGATCCGCCTCGAGGCCGAACGTTTTCGCCAACGCCTTGACGATGTCCACGTCGAAGCCGACCGGCGTCTTGCCGTCCGCGGCCAGGAACTCGGCCGGCGCGTACGACGTATCCATGCCGACGGTCAGCTTGCCGTCCTTGGTGACGGAGGACGGCAGCATCTTGGCGATCTTCTCGTCCTTCTTCACGCCGGACACGTCGTAACCGGTGGTCGACGACGAATTCGAATCGACGGAAGCTTGGGAATCCGTTTTGTCGGAGGTTCCGCAGGCTCCCATCGAGACGACCATCGCCGCGCTCAACGCGAGCGCCGCCCAACCTTTCAGATTCCTCATCATGGCAAGTCCTCTCTTCAACCCAGCCAAATCAACCAGCCAAACGTGGCTATGGCATAACCTAAGAGCGGATTGCTACGAGCGTATTAACGGACGCAAAAGTTCCGAAACATTCACTCGTTGGTGCCGGGGGTGTTGATCTCCGGCTTGCTGATGGCACCGTCCTGAACACCCCAGTACTTGAGGATCTTCATGTAGGTGCCGTCGTCGATGAGCTTCTGCAGGGCCTTCTGCAGGGCCTCGTCCATCTGCTGGTCGCCCTTCTTGACGACGATGCCTTCCGGGGCGATGCCTTCGGTCTTGCCAAGCGTTTCGAGTTCGCCGTCGGTCTGCGCGATCGCGTAGCCGGCGACCGGCGAATCGGCGTAGAACACGTCGGCCTTGCCGGTGACGACGTTGGTGGTCACATCGGTCTGCAGCTTGCTGGAGATGACGTCCATCTCCGCCTTGCCGTCGGCCTTGCATTGCTTGGCCATCTTGTTGGCGGCGGTCTCCTGCATGGTGGCGGTCTGCACGGCCACCTTCTTGCCGCACAGATCGGACGTGTCGACCTTGTTCGGGTTACCCTTCTTCACGGCCCATGCGGAGCCGGCGTTGAAGTGGCTGACGAAGTCGACCGCCTCGAGGCGTTCCTTGGTGACGGTGAACGACGAGATGCCGATGTCGTACTTGGCGCCGACGGCCGGAATAATCGAATCGAAGTTCGCGGTTTCCGGATCGGCCTCAAGACCGAACACTCCGGCCAGCGCCTTGGCGATGTCCACGTCGAAGCCGACCGGCGTCTTGCCGTCCGCGGCCAGGAATTCGGCCGGCGCGTACGACGTATCCATGCCGATGGTGAGCTTGCCGTCCTTGGTCACATAATCCGGCAGCATTTTGGCGATCGCGTCGTCCTTCTTCACGCCGGAAACATCGTAACCGGTCAGTTCGCTGGACTTCGAACTGGATTTCGACGCCGAGGCGTCGCTGTCGTCGCTGGTGCCGCATGCCGCGCCGGTGGCGAGCATGGCCACGCTCAACATGAACGCGGCGGCGGTTTTCAGGGCTTTTCCTGCTTGCATGTTCCCTCTCCTATGGATTCATATCGGCCTGTTCAGCCGAACCGTATCCTAGCGTAAAGAGGGTGTGTTACAAAAATTTTCCTGAATCGGCGTTCTTTCACTATGTGAAACCGGAATTTTTCCGATTTATCGCACCTGCTTGTTGGCGTATCGCATGGCTCGCAGCGCCTCACGCTTGTCCTGCTCCTCGCGAAGCGACTGGCGCTTGTCGAATTCCTTCTTGCCTCGGGCGAGCGCGATCTCGACCTTGACGCGGCCGTCTTTGAAATACAGGCTCAGCGGAATGATGGTGAATCCCTTGGCCTGGGTTTGGCGGGCCAGCTTGTCGATCTGCGCCGCATGCAGCAGCAGCTTGCGCTTGCGTTTGGGTGCGTGGTTGTTCCACGTGCCGTTGAGATATTCGGGAATGTTGGCTCCCTCAAGCCACATCTCCCCACGACGGTCGATGGTGATGAACGATTCGGCCAGCGACGCCCGTCCTTCACGAAGCGACTTCACTTCGGTGCCGGTCAACACGAGACCGGCCTCATACTTGTCTTCGATGGCGTAGTCGTGACGCGCCTTCTTGTTCTGCGCGATCGGTTTGGTTCCCTGTTCCTTGGCCATGTCGGACCTCCTTCCCGGTTCTTTCGATCAGTGTATGCAACGCGACTCCGTCGACCATATCACGAAAGCGCGTCGCCCGACGATGCGGACGGCGCGCTTGCCATGGTTTCATGTCTGGAACGGAACCGTCAGTAGTGGACGTACTGGTAGGCTCCGGCGTTGGAGATCGTCTCCCAAGCCGGGAACGTCGCGAAGCCGGTGCCGCCTTCGGAGATCAGGACCGAACCGTCGGCGTTCACGCGTTCCACGACGGCCACGTGGCCGTACTGCCAGTCGGCGGTCCAATGTCCGCCTACGCTTTGGCCGCGCGCGAACACCATCGCCGCGCCGACATGCGGGGTGTTGTTCACCAGGTATCCGAGTCCACGAGCGGTATTGGCCCAATCGGCGCCGTTGCCCATGTAGGAGCCGACCGGAAGGCTCAGCTGGGAACGCCTCAGGTATGCCCACAGCGTGCACTGGCGGGACGGATACGCGGCACCGCCGACCGTGTTGCCGGTGTTGTGTCCGTAGCAGTATCCGGAACCGGCCGGGCAATTGCCGGGCACCGCATAGTTCATGCCGCTGGCGCCGCCGGAATTGTTGTTATTGGGCGTCGGAGCCGGCGCAGGTGCAGGCGCGGGAGCGGGATTGTAGTTCGTGTTGTTGTTCGGACGCGACTGCTGCTGGTTGTTATTGGGGTTGACAGCGGCGTTGTTGGAATTGTTGTACTGGTTGTTCCATGAATCGATCTGCGATTTCATGGCGACGATGTCCGCCGCTTCCTTGGCGCTCTGCGTTGTCAGCTGGCTCTTCTGCGATTCGAGCTTCTCACGTTTCACCGTGCCCTCGTCACGCAGCTTCTGCAGGGCGGTCTGCTTGGTGCTGGCCTCGCTTGCCGCCTGCTGGGCGCTTGCCGCCTGCTGGTCGGCCTGCTCCTTGAGCTGGGTGATCTTCTGTTCGATGGCGCCCAGACGGTCCTTGCGGTTCATCGACGTGTTCAGCTCGTTCGCCGCGTCGGTTGCCGCGTTGGATTCGCTTCGCGTGACCGCGGCCTGTGACTGCATCTTGTTGACGAAATCGTCGGCGGTCGTCGAATCGGTGACGAAATCCAGCACATCCGACGTGCTGGAGCCGTGGAAGCTTTCGCGGGCGAGCTGTGCGACGGCGGCCTTGGCGTCATCATAGTCGGAGCCGGTCTGCTTGATCTGCTCCTCAAGGTTCGCCTTGTCCTGCTGGGCCGCTTGCAACCGCTGCGTGGTCGCTTCCGCCAGGCTCTGCGCCTGTTCTGCCGCCTGCTGGGCAGATTCCGCGGCCTCGACCGCCGCAGGAATCTGGTTGTCGTTCAAATCGGCCAACTGCAGAATCGTGTCGGCGAGATCGCTGCTCACGCCGACAAGCTGCGACTTCAGCTTGGCGTGGTTCGACACCTTCGCCTGGTATTCCGACATGCTCACGGCATGCGCCTGCGGAGCCGGCGCGGCGACGACCGCGACGCCGCCGGCGCAGAACATAGCCGAAGCAAGCATCAGTCCAACGATGGGCCGCACCTGTCTCGTCATTTTCCTAGACATGTATTCCCTTCCTGAAATCCACCTATTTCGACATTGTATCCAGCAAACTTCAAATATGCTGAACATCTCGTTCAGCACTCCGCCGGTTTATGCCTTCAGGTACTTCCTCAGCGAGATGCTGGACGCGACGATCGACAGCACGACGGCTCCCACCACAAGGGCCGGTGCAAGCAGCCATACCGTCTTCTGGTTGATCAGAGGCATCCACTGCACGCTCTTCGACAGCCAATCCGTGATGAACAGCTTCACCATGGCGCTCAACGTTCCGCAGGCGAGCAGCGAACCAATCAGCGACGCGAACACGCCTTCCAACACGAACGGCAGGCGGATGGTCCAGTTCGAGGCTCCCACCAGTCGCATGATCTCGGTCTCGTTCTTACGCGAGGCGGCACTCATGCGAATCGTCGTGCCGGTCAGCATGATGGCCACCAGGATCATCACGCCGGCGAGCGCCACGGTGACCGCCGTCGCACGGTTCAGCACCGAGAAGACCGGGTCGAAGATCTTGCGTTGATCCTGCACTTCCTCGACACCGGTGCGGCCGCTCAACACTTCGGATACCACTTGGTATTTGGTCGGGTCCTTCAGTTTCAGACGCAGCGACCCCTGCATGTCGGCGGCGGTGAGCACGCGTCCTTGGTATTCGCCGTTCGGATACTGCTTGAGGAAGGTGTTCTTGTAGAAGTCCTCACGGCTCACATATGTGATTTTGGAGACGATGTTGCCGGCTTCCTCGTTGATCACGTTCTCCAGATCGACGATCTCCTGGTTGGAAGGCGCCTTGCCCGACGAGCAGGACGCCGCCTGGCTGGCACCGTCCGGGCACAGCCATACGACCACTTCGACCTTGTCGTACCATTCGCCCTTCGCGGCGGTGATCTGTGCCTGCATCAGGCCGGACACGCCGATGAACAGGAAGGAGATGAATGTGACCAGCATGACGGAGATGATCATTGAAACATTGCGCTTGAGGCTGTTCCATGTTTCGGAAAGGATGAAACGAAAACGCATCAGTCGTGCTCCTTGGTGTCCTCAGGGTTTTCATCGGACGGTGCCGGCGGGACGGGCGGTTCGGGCGGTGTCGGAGGCTCGGTTTGGGTCGGTGGAACGGGCGGTGCAGGCGGAGCGGACAGCGCCGATACTTCGTCGGCACCAGTCTCGGAGGCATCATTTTCAGCGGAGGTCTTGGCCTGTTCGTTCCGTTCGGTTTGCTCGGCCTGTTCCTGGTCGGCCATCTGTTCGAGGCTCAGTCCCTTGCCCCAGGTCAAGGTGGTCTCCACTGACGCGAAGGCCTCGCCGTAACGGCCGGTGCGTCCGGAATGCACGGATTTGGCAAGACGGGCGATGCCGTCGTTCCCCTGTCCGTCATGGACGGCAGCGGCGACCACATCCACGGCGTTCACCACGGTTTCGGCGCGCGTCGCGCCTTCCACGTCGACGGTGTCGTCAGGAGCGTTCGTTGAATCGATGGCGTTCTGTCGACGGTATTTCGCGTTCGGGTCGGAAGTGCCCAATGCCTGGTGCGATTTCGACTCGACTTCGGCATCCGGGAAATACAACGCGGAATCGTAGGATCCCTGCTGCTCGTCGCGCACGATCTTGCCGGTGTGCAATTCGACCACGCGTTTGCGCATGGAGTTGACGATTTCCTCGTTGTGCGTGGCCATGACGATGGTGGTGCCGGTACGGTTGATGGCGTCCAACACTTCCATGATGCCCAGCGACGTGGTCGGGTCGAGGTTGCCCGTAGGCTCGTCGGCGAGCAGGATCTGAGGATGGTTCACATACGCCCTTGCGATGGCGACGCGTTGCGCTTCGCCGCCGGACAGCTCATGGGGGTAGTTGTTTTCCTTGCCTGTGAGCCCCACCGTCTGCAGTACTTTGGGCACCAGCGATTTGATGGTGGAACGGCTTGTGCCGATCACTTCAAGTGCGAAGGCGACGTTCTCCCATACCGTCTTGTTGTTGAGCAGCTTGTAATCCTGGAAGATAAAGCCGATCTGCCGGCGATAATGCGGCACCTGCCGTGCGGACAGGCGTCGCAGATCGTTGCCGGCGACGCGGATCTCGCCATCCGTAGCTTCCTCCTCGCGAAGCAGCAGGCTCAGCAAGGTGGTCTTGCCGGAACCGGACGCGCCCACAAGAAAGACGAAATCACCTCGATCGATGTCAAGATTGATGTCATCCAATGCGGGACGCGTGCCCTTTGGATAGACTTTGCTCACATGTTCAAGCGAGATCAGCGCCATCGTGTTTTCCCTCCGCCTATCGCTTAGGCTTCCTGTTCCTCGGCTGCCGCGCGACGCTGTTCGTGACGCCAGCGGATGCCGGCTTCGATGAACTCGTCGATGTCGCCGTCGAAGACAGCCTGGGTCTGCGAGGTCTCATACCCCGTGCGCAGGTCCTTGACCATCTGGTACGGATGCAGCACATACGAGCGCATCTGGTCGCCCCAGCTGGCCTTGATGTCTCCGGCGAGCTCCTTCTTCTTCTTGGCTTCCTCCTCGTGGCGCAGCACCAGCAGTCGGGACTGCAGCACGGCCATGGCGGCGGCGCGGTTCTGAATCTGAGAGCGTTCGTCCTGCATGGTCACCACGATGCCGGTCGGGATGTGGGTGATGCGCACCGCGGAATACGTGGTGTTCACGCCCTGTCCGCCAGGACCGGACGAGCAGTAGGTGTCGACGCGGATTTCGGAATCCGGCACGTCGATGTGATCGGTCGCTTCGACCAGCGGCACCACTTCCACGGCGGCGAAGCTGGTCTGACGGCGGCCCTGGTTGTCGAACGGGGAGATACGCACCAGACGGTGGGTGCCACCCTCCACGCTCAGTCGCCCGTATGCGTACGGGGCGTCCACCTGGAACGTGGCCGACTTGATGCCGGCTTCTTCCGCGTAGGAGGTGTCCATGACCTTGGCCTTGTATCCGTTGCGTTCCGCCCAACGCAGGTACATGCGCAGCAGCATCTGCGCGAAATCGGCCGCATCCACGCCGCCGGCGCCGGAACGGATCGTCACCACGGCGGAACGTTCGTCGTATTCGCCGTCAAGCAGCGTCTGGATCTCCATATCGTCGAGATCCTTTTGGATGCTTTCGACTTCGGCCTTCGCCTCGGCCAACGTGTCGGCGTCCTCTTCCTCCTGGCCAAGCTCGACCAGGGTCTCCACGTCCTCGATGCGCTGGTCGGCGGATGCCAGACGCTTGAGCTGCGACTGCACCGCGGACAGCTTGCTGGTCACTTTCTGTGCGTTTTCCGGATCGTCCCACAATCCGGGTTCGGCCGCTTTCACTTCAAGGTCCTTGGCCTCGGCGGTCAGTCGATCGACGTCGAGGGCCTTGGAAATGGACTCGTATTTGGCGCGCGCTTCGCTGATCGCCTCGGAGTAATCAAATTCTGCCATCGTTTACACCATACATTTCTATTACGTTCCTGACTATTCTGACATGGAGCCGTCCACGGCTCCCGCACAATCCATAAGGTTTTTCCACGTGCCCACATCCATTTCCCACATGGACGGACCGCGAACCTGTCCGCACGCATACGGGAAACCGGGGCCCGTTTCGGATCATACGGGCCCGAAGGCGTCAAAGCCCCGCGTAGATCGCAGGAATGACCAGACTCAGCAGCATCGCCGCGGCGATGACGATGCACACCGTGCGCACCATGGTGCGGCGACGGCGTTCTCGCTGCTCGCGTTCGTCCCTGTAGTCACTCATACGCGCCACTATACCGGCTCGCCCCTACTTAGCGTTTCTTGCGAAACGCCTCGAAAATCACTTGTGGTAAGGTTCTCCGGCGTTGATTTTGTATGCGCGATAGATCTGCTCCAGCAGAATCACCCGCATCAGCTGGTGCGGGAACGTCATTTTGGAAAAGCTCAGCAGGTAGTCGGCTCGTTTGAGAATCGCGGGGTCGAGTCCCAATGAGCCGCCGATGATGAGTTGGATATGGCTGGTGCCGTGGAGTCCGAGGTCGTTGATTTTCGCGGCGAGCTGTTCGCTGGTGAGCTGCTTGCCTTCGATGGCGAGGGCGATGACGAACGCGTCGTCACGAATATGTTTGGCGATGCGTTCGCCCTCTTTGGCCTTGATCTGCCGTTCGAGTCCGTCGCTGGCATGCTCCGGTGTCTTCTCGTCGGCCACTTCGACGATGCCGAGCTTGCAATACCGGCCCAGTCGTTTCGAATATTCCGCGATGGCGTCGCGCAGATACTTCTCTTTGACCTTGCCGACGGTGATCAGTGTGATTTTCACGAGTTTCCTCTTGCGGAGAGCGCGGATGACGCTCTCCGCCATTCCGTTTTCAGTTCTTGTGGAGTTTCTCGTTGAGCTCGATGCCGGTCTTGCGGTAGCGCGCCTCGATGCGGCCGGACACGGAGTTGCGGATGAACAGGATGTTGTCCTTGCCGGACAGTTCGGCGCCCTTGACGGTTTCGAGCGGTTCGCCGGCGGCGACCTTGGCCTTGTCGTAGATGGTGACCTTGGTGCCGGCGGTGACGTACAGGCCTGCTTCGACCACGCAGTTGTCTCCCAGGGAGATGCCGATGCCGGCGTTCGCGCCGAGCAGGGAGTGCTCGCCGATGGAGTTCTTGAGCTTGCCGCCGCCGGACAGGGTGCCCATGATGGACGCGCCGCCGCCGATGTCGGAGCCGTTGCCGACCACGACGCCTTGCGAGACGCGGCCTCGACCATGGAGACGCCGAGGGTGCCCGCATTGAAGTTCACGAAGCCGGCGTGCATGACGGTGGTGCCTTCGGACAGGTGCGCGCCCAGTCGCACGCGGTCGGCGTCGCCGATGCGCACGCCGGTCGGCACGACGTAGTCGACCATGCGGGGGAACTTGTCAATCGACAGCACGTTCACATCGACGTGCGGTGCCAACACGGCTCCGGACTGTCGGGTGGCGGCCATCACGTCAAGCTTGCGCAAAGCGAAATCGTCGACGGCGAACGGACCGTAGTTGGTCCACACCACGTTGTTGAGCTTGGCGAAAATGCCGTCGAGATTCAACGTGTTCGGCTTGGCCAGACGCATGCTCAGCAGGTGCAGACGCAGATAGGCGTCGGCGGCGTCCTCGATCGGCTCGTCCAGCTTGGACACGGTGAACACGGGCATGCGGCGCACGCCACGCGCGTCGGCCTCGTCATGCGCGATGGCGCCGAAGTTGTGATTCGGACGCGAGGTTTCAGCCGGAGCCTCGCCCAACGTGAGTTCCGGATACCACACGTCAAGGGTGTTGCCGGCCGCATCGATGCTTGCCAGACCCCAACCCCATGCGGTGCGCTGTTCAGTCATGTGTACGCTCCTTTGACCATGCCGGAGCCGTAGACCGGTTCCAGCGATTCGTTAGGTTCTTTCGTTCCTTGAAACACTGTAGCGGCAAGCCATGGCAGGCGCATGCGCACGTCCGAAACCGGAGCCGCGTGTCAATATCGTTCAGTGGCGCTGGTCCATCGGCACGTAATCGCGTTCCGTGTAGCCGGTGTACACCTGGCGCGGACGGCCGATCTTCGTGTTCGGATCGGCGAGCATCTCACGGTACTGCGCGATCCAGCCGGGGATGCGGCCCAACGCGAACAGCGTGGTGAACATGGACGGATCGAAGCCGATCGCACGGTAGATCAGTCCCGTGTAGAAGTCGACGTTCGGATACAGATGACGCGACACGAAGTAATCGTCGTTCAATGCGATCTGCTCCAGTTCGGTGGCCACGTCGAACAGCGCGCGCTCGTCCGCCGGCAGCTTCAGCGTGTCGGCGCGTTCCATGATCTTCTGCAGATAGGTCTTGGCGATCGCCGCGCGCGGATCGTACGACTTGTACACGCGGTGGCCGAGGCCGGAGATGCGATGCCCGTTGGCCTTCGCGTCCTCCACGAATTCCTTGACGGTTTTGCCGGAGTCTCGGATGGCCTTGAGCTGGCGGAGCACCGCCTCGTTGGCACCGCCGTGCAGCGGTCCGGACAACGCGTTGATGCCGGCCGCGACCGCGGAATACAGGTTGGCGTGCGCCGAACCGGCGATGCGCACCACGGACGTGGAGCAGTTCTGCTCGTGGTCGGCATGGATGATGAGCAGTCGGCCAAGCGCGTGCACGTACAGAGGATCGGATTCGAACGGCTCATACGGCACGGCGAAGCACATGCGCAGGAAATCGTCGACATAGCCACGCGAGTAGTCCGGGTACAGCATCGGCTCATCGCGACGGCGGCGGAAGATGTAGCTGACGATGGTGCGCGCCTTGGCCATGATGATGGTCGCCGCTTCGTCCAGCTGGTCGGAATCGTTGATGTCCGTGGTGTCCGGGTAGAACGTGGCGAGCGCGTTGACCGCGGACGCCATCACACTCATCGGATGCGCGGTGCGCGGGAAGGAGCCCATGAACGTACGGAAGTCCTCCCCCACCATCGTGCGGTGGTTGATGTCGGAGATGAAACGGTCGTACTGGTCCTTGTTCGGCAGTTCGCCGTGACGCAGCAGCCAAGCGACTTCAAGGAAGTCGGACTGCTCGCACAGCTGCTCGATCGGATAGCCACGATAGCGCAGAATCGAGTTCTTGCCGTCGATGTACGTGATTTTCGATTCGCATTGCGCGGTGGTGAGGAAACCGGGGTCGAGCGTGACCCAGCCATCATTGCGCAGCGTGGACACCACGATGCCGTCCGCGCCCGCCGTGGCTTCGACCACCGGCAGGGTGAAGTCCTTGGATTCCACACTCAGATTGGCTGTGGCCATACTCATTCGCTCCTTACCAGTTCAAAAAGTACCGCCCACTATATGGCATGCGCGTTTCGATATGTGGGCTCCGTCTCAAAACGGGCATGAAAAAACGGGCTGTGCGTAATCGCACAAGCCCGTTTTCATAAGGTTTTGGACTAGTCGCGGACGGTGAGGATCACCGGACCGTTTTCGGTGATGGCGATGGTGTGCTCGCTGTGTGCGCCACGGGAGCCGTCCTCGCTCTTCAGCGTCCAGCCGTCCTTCGGATCCTGGTAGATCTCGTCGGTGGTCTTGAGGAACCACGGTTCGATGGCGATGACCAGGCCCGGACGCAGCTTGTAGCCGTGATGCGCCTTGCCGTCGTTCGGCACGTGCGGATCGCCGTGCATGATATGGCCGACGCCGTGTCCGCCGAACTCCAGGTTGATCGGGTAGCCGTATTCGCGTGCCACGTCGCCGACGGCGCAGGAGACGTCGCCCAGACGATTGCCCGGCTGAGCGGCTTCGATGCCGGCCGCCAAAGCCTCTTCGGTGCACTTGATCAGGCGCAGGTCGTCGGGATGCTGCGTGCCGACGCAGAAGCTGATGGCGGAATCCGCGACCCATCCGTCGACGTTGATCGCCAGATCGAGGCTGACCAGATCGCCGTCCTTCAGGTTGTAGTCGTACGGAACGCCGTGCAGCACGGCGTCGTTCACGGACGTGCAGATGTAGTGCGCGAACGGACCGGTGCCGAAATCAGGCGCATAGTCGACGTAGCAGGACGAGGCGCCCTTGCGGTCCACGATGCGCTTGTGGACGAATTCGTCGATTTCCAACAGATTGGTGCCGACCTTGGTGAATTCCTTCAGGTCGCGTAGGATGCCGCCGACGAAGCGGCCTGCGGGCTTCATCGCTTCAATCTCTTTAGGGGTTTTCAGTTCGATCATGCCTTCAACCCTACTTCGCGGGCCATACACCGGCGAACGATGTTCTCCTTTCTGTATTCCACCTTGCGTTCCACCCGAATATTCGATTCGAATACACGATGTTGTCACCAAAGATGGATAGTGTGAAGCCATGAACAACACTTCGAATTCTTTGGTTTCGGGTATCGATCCGGCATCGTTCTCCGCCGTGACCGGCCCGTCTCAGGACTTGTTCCGCTTCGTCAACGGCCCGTGGGTCGACATGTACCGTCTTCCCGACGACCGTTCCCGGTATGGTTCCTTCGACAAGCTCGCCGAGGATGCGGAAAACCAGATCCGCGACATCCTTGAAGAGGATGATTGCCCAGCCGTCAAGTCGCGCGCTTTGTACCATAGTTTCCTTGACGTCGATGCCATCGACGCGGCCGGACTCGCCGCCATCGAAGACCAGTTGGCTTCCATCGACGAGGCCGAAGACAAGGCCGTGCTCACCCGCGCGCTTGGCGCCATGAACCCGACCGGCGGTCCAGACCTGATCGGCATCGCCGTTTACGGAGATCCGGGAGCGCCGGAGACCAATGTCGTGCACATCGAACAGGACGGTTTGGATCTGCCGGACGAGGCCTACTACAGGGAAGACCATTACGCGCCAATCCGTGAGGCGTATGTCGAGATGGTCGCCAAGCAGCTGAAGAACGCGCATCTTGCGGCCGGTGACGAGGATGCCCATGCGCAGGCCAAGCGTTTCCTTGACGTGGAGACGCGCATCGCGGCGAACCATTGGGACAACGTGTCCACGCGCGATTCGGTGAAGACCTATAACCCGACGGATTACGCCGACCTGTGCGCCATGCTCGCCGATGTTGACCTGGACGCTTGGATCGACGCCTGGCAGAACGCTTACGACGCGACCACCGCGGCTGCCGTGCAGCCGTTGGATTTCCGCGGCTGTTTCAGCCACACGATCGTGCATGAGCCAAGCTTCCTCACCGGACTCAACGCGTTCTGGAAGGAAGCGTCGCTGGATGATCTCAAGCTGTGGGCCCGCGTGCATGTGGTGATCGGCTCCACATTGGAGCTTCCCCACGAATTCGACGAAACGAATTTCGACTTCTACGGCAAGACGCTGTCCGGGCAGAAGGAGCAGCGTGTGCGTTGGAAGCGTGGCGTCTCGCTGGTCAACGGCATCTGCGGCGAGGATGTCGGCCGCGAATACGTGAAGCGTCACTTCCCCGAAACCTCCAAGCAGCGTATGGAGCAGCTGGTCGGCAATCTCATCGACGCCTACCGTGTGTCCATCTCCAATTCCACTTGGCTTGGCGACGAGACCAAGGCCAAGGCATTGGAGAAGCTGTCCAAGTTCGTGCCGAAGATCGGCTACACGAACCATTGGCGTGACTATTCCGCGCTGGATGTGCGCGAGGACGCCGGCTTCGCCCAGAACATGCGTGCCGCGAACCTGTATGAGACCGGCTACCAGCTGGCCAAGGTGGGCAAGGCCGTCGACAAGGACGAATGGCTGATGAATCCGCAGACGGTGAACGCCTACTATGAGCCGTCCATGAACGTGATCGTGTTCCCGGCCGCCATTTTGCAGCCGCCGTTCTTCAACCCGGATGCCGAGGATGCCGCGAACTACGGCGGCATCGGCGCGGTGATCGGCCATGAGATCGGCCACGGTTTCGACGACCAGGGCTCGCAATACGACGGCGACGGCAAACTCAACGACTGGTGGACCGAAGAGGACAAGGCCAATTTCAAGGCGCTCACCCAGAAGCTCATCGACCAGTACAACGAGTTCGTGCCGACGCAGCTCGCCGAAAAGTATTCGGATAACCCGTCGAAGGCCCCTCATGTGAACGGCGCGTTGACCATCGGCGAGAACATCGGCGATTTGAGCGGCGTGAACATCGCTCTCAAGGCCTATGCGTTCGCTCTCGATGAAGCGGCCGGCCGCGGCAAGGATGGTTCCACGGAAGCCATCGAAGCCGCGCTTGCCGATGCTCCTGAAATCGACGGCTTCACCGGCCTGCAGCGTTTCTTCCTGAGCTACGCTTCGATTTGGCGCACTAAGAATCGCGACGAGTTGGCGGAGCAGTATCTGCAGATCGACCCGCACTCCCCCGCCGAATGCCGTACGAACGGCATCGCCCGTAATGTGGACCTGTTCCACAAGGCGTTTGGCGTGCAGCCCGGCGACGGCATGTGGCTCGCACCGGAGCAACGCGTGCGCATCTGGTAACAGGCCATGCCAGCGATCGCATAAGCGTCAGGCAATCGTCAGAAGCCATCGCCGCCGAATTCCTCACGTAGGGGTTCGGCGGCGTTGCTATCCGCACCGGCCTGCGAGCCGCCTTGCTCGTCAACGCCGGAACTCTGCCCGCCCATCGCATTGACTGAAGTTTCGCCCCGCTGTTGGGCGGCTTGCACATATGGATCACGTCCTAAAGCCTGTCCAGGCTGCGCGTCTTGCTGGCCGGAATCGTTTTTCTTGGCGAGTTTGCGGAAGGTGGAGACACCGTAGCTCAAATCATGCCCCGCCGCATTCGCTTCCATGACGAGTTTCGACTGTTGCTTGCCGTTCTGGTCCACCCAGCTTTCCGCCGCCAGCACGCCGGTCACGATGACCGGTTCGCCTTTTTTGAACGATTGGCAGATGCTTTCGGAAAGGCCTCGATATGCCTTCACCGTGATCCATGTGGTGGGCAGGTCCTTCCACTGTTGCGTTCGGCCATCGAAATAATGTCTGGTGCTGGCCAGCCGGAATGAGCTGGCATGCGGCATGCCTTCCCGATTGAATTGCGTGGGCTGGCCGCCCACATATCCCGTGATGGTGAGGAGACCCTGCTGCTGCGCCATGTTCGGCCCTTTCTGTTTGACGAATGATGGACCGCGGAAAGCGCCGTTGACGGCACGGAAGCGACAGGCAGTGAGGTGGATTTATGGTGAGAGAGGGTAAACTGCATGCCCTTCCCGCATCTTCACGTTTCCGCGGTAAGACCACTATCGCCGAACGTTCCATCCGTCTGCAAGCCCAACCGGAGAATGTGGATAACTTGAGATCGTCGGGCGAGTCGTGGATTGTCAGTGGATAATTTCGACTTATCCACCGACATCCACAATCCTCATGTGCGTGAGATGCGCACGGTATTCCCCATGAAAAACAAAAAACGGAAGACCACCTGCTTGATGGTCTTCCGTTGCCGTATGTCGTTCGTCGGATCAAACCGACGCGCTACGGATTGCCGTATGTCACTTGAGCAGTGCAGCGACGCGGTCCGCGATCGCCTGCGCGGCGTCCGCGACCGGCACCGCTTCGGCGTTCTCACCGTTGCGGTCGCGCACTTCGATGGTGCCGTTGTTGACGGTGTCGCGGCCGGCGACGGCGATGATCGGCACGCCGATGAGTTCGGCGTCCTTGAACTTGACGCCCGGAGACACCTTCTTGCGGTCGTCGAAGATGACTTCGATGCCCTTGGCCTCAAGCTCACCGATCAGCTGTTCTGCGGCTTCGAACGCGGCCGCATCCTTGCCGGTGGCCACGACGTGCACCTGTGCCGGCGCGATGACTGCCGGCCACGCCAGACCCTTCTCGTCGTGATGGGTTTCGGCGATGCAGGCCATCACACGGGAGACGCCGATGCCGTAGGAGCCCATCCACACCGGAACGGTCTTGCCGTTCTGGTCGAGCACCTTCAGGCCGAGCGCGTTGGAATACTTGAGGCCCAGCTGGAACACCTGGCCGATTTCCACGCCGCGCTCGAAGCTCAGCGGGCCGGAACCGTCCGGGCTCATGTCGCCATGACGTACCTGCACGGCTTCGACGGTGCCGTCGGCCTCGAAATCGCGGCCGTACACCAAATCGTAGTAATCCACGTCCTGCTCGTCGGCGCCGGTGAACCATGCGGAACCGCGTGCACGTGCGCGTCGATCAGGTAGCGCAGCGCGTCACCGGTCTCGGACGCGTTCTCGGCCTTCTTTCCGTCGCGCGCCTGCGGGCCAAGCGCCATCGGTCCGATGTAGCCCTTGACGAGTTCCGGATGCTTCTTCAGATCCTCGTCGGTGGCTTCCTCGATCTCGGCCGGGGTGAACTGCGCCTCAAGACGCTTCATGTCGACGGTACGGTCGCCCGGAACGCCTACGACCACGAGCTCGCGCCACGGCTCGTCGTGGTCTTCGTCCTGCGGATGCATGACGGCGATGACGACGTTCTTCAGAATGTCGGAGGCCTGCCAATCGCGGCCGTCGGAACGAGGATGGTTGGCGTTGGCGAATTCGACCATCTTGTCGATGGTGGCCGCGTCCGGGGTCGGGCGCTTTTCGGCTGCCGGCGTTGCGGTAAAGTCGATGGCTTCCGGTTCCGGAGTGGTCAGCGCCTCGACGTTCCAGGCCTTGCCGGACGGCGACTGGGCGAAGGTGTCCTCGCCGATCTCCATCGGAGCCAGGAACTCCTCGGATTCGAAGCCGCCCATCGGGCCGGCCATGGCGTGCACCGGCACGTACTTCAGGTCGAGACGGTTGAAGATGCGCTCGTATGCGCCGCGCTCGTCCATGTAGGCCTTGACGAGGCCTTCCTTGTCGAGGGTGAAGGAGTAGGCGTCCTTCATGATGAACTCGCGGCCGCGGATCAGGCCGGCGCGCGGACGGAACTCGTCGCGGTACTTGGTCTGGATCTGGTAGAGGGTCACCGGCAGGTCCTTGTAGGAGGAGTACAGGTCCTTGACCAGCAGGGTGAACATTTCCTCATGGGTCGGGGCCAGCAGGTAGTCGGCCTCGTGGCGGTCCTTCAGACGGAAGATGTTGTCGCCGTATTCCTCCCAGCGGTGGGTGGCCTCATACGGCTCGCGCGGCAGCAGTCCGGAGAAGTGGACTTCCTGGGCGTCGATGGACGCCATCTCCTCGCGGATGATGTTCTCGATCTTGTTCAGGACATTGAGGCCCAGCGGCAGCCAGGTCCAGATGCCCGGAGCGGCCTTGCGCAGGTAGCAGGCGCGCTGCAGCAGCTTGTCCGACACGACGTCGGCATCGGCGGGGTCCTCGCGCAGGGTGCGCAGGAACATGGTAGACATACGAAGTGCTTTGGTCATACGTTCCAAATTACTCAGGTAAGCCGACTTGGATGCGCCACACGTCCTCGAATCGCACACCAATACGCGAAAAACGTTATTTATAGAGTTATAAATAAGTCTAAAGCCGTTTCTATGATACTGGAATCAGCACCATATCGCTTCATAAGGAAAGGACGCAGCATGCGTCACGTCACCGCGCACATTTCGATTTGGAACAAACTCGGCTGGATCGGCATCATCTGCTATTTCGTCTTCGCGGCGGCAGCGCCGGAAGTGCTGACCGAAGGCAACCAATGGATCGGCCTGTGCCTGGCCGTATTGTGCGTCACGTTGATTTCCCTGCCATGGAAGAAGCCGTTCAATGCGATTGCGCTGGCCGGCATGGTGATATGGATCATCGTCACGCGGGCGATTCCAGGTCTTGAGTTCCTGCAGCGCAACCCGCTTTGGTTGCTCGTCGGACTGGCCTGCGTGATCGCCAGCTGTTGGGACCCCGATCCGGAAAGCGTCGAGGACGAAGTTGAGCTCGACCCGGATCTTGCGCGTTCCCTGCAGGCGATGGGCTGATATTTAGCAGCGGGTCAGAACAGCACGTCCTGCGCGAATTCGTCATCCTCACCGGCGGCCGGTTGCGGCATGCGGGCGCGGAACGCTCCGACACCGTCGGAGGCAAGCGTATCGGCGGCCTGAGCCGACTCCAATCGCAATTGTCCATCAAGACGGACCGCGTCCGGTGAGACCAGGAACATGCGCTCGTTGACGCCTTGCAGATACAGGCCGTCGAGCCCTTCCACTCGCGACAGCGCCACGTATCCCATGCCCGGCGCGAATGTGCGTCGCAAATCCATGACGGCACGATCGAGTGTCATGCCTTGCGATTTGTGGATGGTGATGGCCCACGCGCAGCGCAACGGCACCTGTTTGACCGTGGCGAGCACGGTATCGCCGTCCTGCATCTGCCAGGAATTCGGCTTCATGGTGACGATGTTGCCGTTTTCGAATTCGACGATCGGCCAGCCGCCCTGCGATTGCGTGGTGAATCCACGCACGGTGCCGAGCGACCCGTTGACGTACTGGTGGTCGGTGTCGTTGCGCACCGCCATCACGGCCGCGCCCGTCTTGAGACACAACCGTTCGGGGGCCAGCATGTTCTTTTTGAGCCGTTCCACCAGATTCGCCGCACCCTCGGATTCGGCGAGGTATTCGTGCGGCTCCTCCTTGATTTCGAACAGGCGCAGGTCATTAAGCGCGTCGGCCTGCCTGTTGACGGGGAACAGGTTCACCGCCTGCTGCCCGGGTTCCGGAATGGCCCCCAACCGGGTCAGCAGCACATTGCGGTCGCCATCGTCCACCGCGCCTTCGCGAATGTCGGTCAGCACGTTCAACAGCTGGCCGTCATCCTGACGATGCTGTTCGGTCAGATAGCAGACAACGGGGTTCAATTCGCGCCATACCAACGATTCGGTGACGAAACCTTCGGGATTGAGCCCGGCGCGCATGTACCGCTCGCGACTGGCCAGATATTCGGCGGACGGCGCGATCAGGTCGTTGTTGCGTCCCGATACCGAAACCGGCGGCAGCTGGAAAAAATCGCCGGACAACACCACCTGCAGCCCGCCGAACGGACGTTCGTCGCGGCGGATGATGCGGCAGATCCGGTCAACCATGTCGAACAGCCACGCGTGCAGCATGGAGACCTCGTCGATGATGAGGATGTCGGCTTCCTGCAGCTTGCGTTTGCGGCGTGTACGAACGGTTTTGACCAGATTGTCGGTCAATGCCGTGGCCAAGCCGATGCCGCTCCAGGAATGGATGGTGGTGCCGTTGATATGCGTGGCAGCGATGCCCGTGGATGCGGTGACGGCCACGGATGCGCCGTCGGCACGCGCCTGCCGTATGAATTCGTTGAGCACGTAGGTTTTGCCGGCACCGGGCGCGCCCGTCAGGAACACGCTTGCGCCGGAACCCAGAATCGCAAGCGCCTCGGATTGCCTCATTACGCCACCTTCTTTACGTCACCGCGCCCCATGCAACGAAATCGTCAGGCAACCAGCCTGTCCACAACCTTGAGCACACCGTGCTCGACGTTCGACGGTGCGATGTAGCGCGCGGCGGCCTCAAATCGGGGTGCGCGTTGCCCATGGCGAACGACCAGTCGCCCGCCTCAAGCATGAGCAGATCGTTGAGGTAGTCGCCGAACACCGCCGTCTGCGCGGGTGTGACGCCGAGCACGCGCTGCAACGCCTCGACGCCCTGCTTTTTGTCGGTTTCGATGTTCATGATGTCCACCCACAGTTTGCCGGAGACGACCACCTGGTAGTCCGCGCGCAGATGTGTGAGCTTTTCGTTGGTGAATCGTTCGGAGCCGTCAAGGTCGAGGATCGCGAGTTTCAGAACGATTTCGGCGTCGCCGTCAGGGGTGTAGGCGGACGGTTCCTGCGCGAAGTCGAGCACTTCGTGCAGATCGTCCACGATGCTCAGCGCCGCGTAGTATTTGCCGACTTCATCAAGGAACGGCTTGTCGGAACGCTGCACGTATGCCGATTTGAGGCCACACACCACCAGTCCCACGTTATGCTCGCCGAAGGCAGCGGCGTCGGCGACCAGGTCGATGACGTGACGCGTGACGTCCAAATCGACGCCATGCACTTCCACGACTTTGCCGTCGAGCGCCACCACATTGCCGTTTTCCGCGATATAGGACAGTTCTCCCCCGTCGAGAATCTCCGCGGCTTTGTCGGCGAACATGTTGCGCAGCGTGGCGTATTGGCGTCCGGACGCGGGCACGAATTCGACGCCACGGCGTTTGAGCCGGGCGAGCATGGGCCAGAATCCGTCGGGGATTCGGCTTCGTTCGTCAAGTAACGTGCCGTCCATGTCGGCGACCACAAGGCGGATATCCTGCGGTTGGCCGATGGTGGTCCAATCAGCTGCGGTCATGCGGTTCCTCTCGCTGGAGTCGTGCTGTCAGTCCTTGTTGAGCAGGCTGGTTTCCTGGATTTCAGAGGCGATGGCCTTCGCCTCCGCTTCGCTCGGACCGGGCACCGGGGCCATGAACGCCTTGCGGTAGTAACGCAGTTCGTCGAGCGATTCGATGATGTCGGCGAGCGCGCGGTGGCCGCCGTTCTTCGGCGGACGGTTGAGGTAGACGGCCGGATACCAGCGGCGGGCGAGTTCCTTGAAGGTGCTCACGTCGATGGTGCGGTAGTGCAGGTTCTCCATGAGTTCCGGCATGTAGTGGTCAAGGAACTTCTTGTCGGAGCCGATGGTGTTGCCGGCGAGCAGCGGCTTGACGCCGGCCGGAGTGAATTTCCTGACGTATTCGATGACCTTGGCTTGCGCTTCGTCGAGGCTCAGACCGTGTTCCCATTCGTTGATCAGGCCGGAACGGGTGTGCATGGCGCGCACGAAGTCATTCATGTGGTCGACAGCCTTCTGACTGGGCTTGATCACATAGTCGACACCTTCGTCGAGCACGTTCAGGTCGAAGTCGGTCGGCACCACGGAAACCTCGACGAGCTCGTCGCCGCCGAAGATATCCAGGCCGGTCATCTCGCAGTCGATCCAGATCAGACGTGAGCCTCGGACGTGTATGTTTCGCCATCGTGTGCATCTACCATCGTTGCCTCTTTCGATTGGTCCGCGGTCGCGCCCTCTGCGCAGGCCGAACATATGAAGATACCGCAGGGTAGGTACGTCGGACCGTCATCGTTGGAAAACGGTCGTTGGAAACAGGAAAGCCGTCCGCGCCCAAATGGAGGGACGCGGACGGCTGGAGCGCGCTGCCGGTTCGATGGTTCAGCGCACGAGTGCGGTATCCGGCACGGACACCCTCAGATCGGGGCATCCTGCGTGCGGTCAATCGGCCAGTTTGAGCCAAGCGCTGGTATCTTGCGGCAGCTTGCCGTCGTCGGTAAGCGGTCCTGATGTCAGCAGCACTTCGCCTTGCGGCAACGTGATCGGTTCTTCGCCGAAGTTGGTGATCGAGGCCCAGCCGTTGGCACGGCGGTACGCGATGGTGCCACCCGGGAAACCGTTGGCGCCGTCATGCGCCTTGCCGGGCTGGTCTTCCGGAAGCCATTCGAGACTCAGGTCGGTGGTCTGCAACTCATGTCGCAATGCCAGCACGCGGCGGTACAGGTTCAGCATGGAATCCGGGTCGGCCGATTCGACATCGACCGCGAAATCCTTGTACCACTTGGGTTGCGGCAGATGCGGCTCGGCCTTCGCGTCTGCCGGCGAGAATCCGAAGGAGCCGCCATGGCCGAACTCATCGTTCGGATCGTCCAGCTGCGGAGCGTCGGACGCAACCCACGGCAGCGGCACACGGCAGCCGTCACGGCCTTTGGTGCTGGCGGAACGGGAGGTGCGCCATGCGGACGGATCCTCCAGCTCATCCCACGGAATGTCGGCCACTTCGAACAGGCCGAGTTCCTCGCCTTGATACACGTAGGCGGAGCCGGGCAGCGCCATCTCCATCATGATCGCGGCGCGGGCGCGCTTGGTGCCGAGCGCGCGGTCCTCCCGGTATGTGGTGCCGTCGCGCAGCAGCCAGTCGAGCGGCAGTCGATGGTATTCGCCGGTCGGCACCTGGGGCAGCGCGTAGCGGGTGGCATGGCGGACCACGTCATGGTTGCTCATCACCCAAGTGGCGGTGGAACCGGACCGTTCGGCGCTTTCCAGACCTTCCTCGATGGCGAGGTGCATGTCGTCGCGGATCCAATCCTTCTTGGCGAACTCGAAGTTGAAGATCTGGCCGAGATCGTCCGGGGAGGCGTACAGATGCTGGCGGCTTGGTCGGACCCACGCCTCAGCCACGGCGAATGCCGGCGGATCGTACTCGTTGAACACCTTGCGCCACTCGTGGTAGATGTCGTGCACTTCGTCGCGGTCGATCACCGGATGGGAGCCGTCTTCGGGCTGATCGTTGGTGCACCAGACCACATAATCGTCCAGATCATCGCGGTCGAGATCCTTGGCCAGGCCGTGCGCCACGTCCACGCGGAAGCCGTCGGCACCGTGGTCAAGCCAGAAACGCAGGGTTTTGATGAAATCGGCGCGCACGTCCTCGTTTTTCCAGTTCCAGTCCGGCTGTTCCTTGGTGAACATGTGCAGATACCATTGGCCGTCGGGCACGCGCGTCCATGCAGGGCCGCCGAAGTGGTTCTGCCAGTTGGTCGGCGGCTCGTCGCCGTTCGGTCCCTTGCCGTCGCGGAAGATGTAGCGGTCGCGTTCCGGCGAGCCGGGTTTCGCGGCCAACGCGGCCTTGAACCATTCGTGCAGGTTGGAGCTGTGGTTCGGCACGATGTCCACGACGATTTTGATGCCGTCGGCATGCGCGGCTTTGGCGAGCGCGTCGAAATCGTCCATGGTGCCGAGTTTCGGATCGACGTTGCGGTAGTCGTCCACGTCATAGCCGCCGTCGGCCAGCTGGGACGGGTAGAACGGGCTCAGCCAGATGGCGTCGACGCCCAGTTCCTTCAGATATCCGATTTTCTCGGTGACGCCGGCGATCTGGCCGAGGCCCTCGCCGCGGGAATCCTTGAAGGAACGTGGATACACCTGGTAGACCACGGCCTGCTTCCACCACAGCGACGGATCGTTGACTTCGGTCATGTTGTCCCCTTTCATACAAACGCTTGTGCACCGTGCGCACGTATCACAACTCCGTACGTAGAACGATTTTCGTTGATTTTCCTACGATGGTTATGTTGTGTTGTGTAGCTTCGTTGCTGTTATCGCATTGCTTGACATAATCAATAATAACGCTTGTGCAAAAAAGCGCAAACCACAGGAGGCAGAACAAGGTGGCAGCACTTCAAAAAGCAAGCAATAACAACACCTGAAGCTATGCAAGCGTTTTTACAAAAGCAGCGTGTCGTGATAGAGTGAAGCAGTCGCGGGCAACCGACCGCCCGCATAGTCCACCCTAAGGAGCCATCCGACCATGCCACGAACCACCATCGCAGACGTAGCCCAGGCAGCCGGAGTGTCCGTCTCCACCGTGTCCCGCGCGCTTCGCGGGCTCGACAGGGTCAGTCCCGAAACCAGGGAACGCATCGAGCAGGAGGCGAAGCGCCTGCATTTCTCCTTTTCGAAAAGCGCGTCGTCCCTGGCGTCCGGCAAAACCATGCGAGTCGCCGTGCTGCTGCCGAACGAAATCAGCAGCTGGTTCAACGCCCACGCTCGAGGCATTTACGAGGTGATGTCGAAGGCCGGATACGACATCGTTCCTTACATCGTGTGGACGCAGGACGATTTGGATGCGTTTTTCCAAAATCTTCCGGGCAACCGCAACGTCGACGCGGTCATCGAGGCGTCATTTGACTTCGACGAGGCGAAGAAGCAGGTGCTTGGCGATCTGACCATTCCGGTGGTCGGCATGAACGCGCCGAGCACGCACGGTCTCGACGCCGGCGTCGCCATCGACGACGAGGCTTCCATGGCGACGATTGTACGGTTCCTCAAATCGTTAGGGCATAAGACGCTCGCCTACATCGAACAGCCCATCAACACCACGCCGTTCGTCTGCTCCGACAGGCTGCGCAAGAAGGGATTCAGCGAAGCCTCACAAGCTTGCGGTTACGCGGATGAAGACATCATCGTCATGCCGTCACTATCCCATATCGATGCTCGCAGCGAGCAGGACATCTATTCCGGCATCGTCGCGCAGCTGCTCAGCGCTCCAAAGCAGCCGACCGCCATCTGCGTCTCCGTCGACGCCGTGGCCGCTCCCCTGCTGAAGGAGCTGCGGCGCATGGGATGGCGCGTGCCACAGGACGTGTCGCTGGTCGGATTCGATGATGACGACACCGCCACCGCATTGGATCTGACCACCATGCATCAGGATCCGGCGGAAATCGGCCGTATCGCTGCACGTAAGACGCTTGCGCTGCTCAATGGCGAGACGCTTGACGAGCCGTTCACCGTCATGCCGACGTCGCTGGTGCTGCGTGGCACCACGGAACGCGTAAGTTGACGTTCATACGGTGCCATCGACATGGCTCAATTAACTAAACGTCACTAGACCAATGGCTGTCGAAAACGCACGAAACCCGTCCAGCGGCATTCCTGCCACCGGACGGGTTTCGTATTATCTAGCGTTTAGTCGCGTCGTATGCGTTTCGCGCGGTATTCGCCAATCACTGACGGCCGGAGTAGTTCGGCGCCTCGGCGGTCATGACGATGTCGTGCGGATGGGATTCGCGCAGGCCAGCGTCGGTGATGCGGATGAAGCGGCCACGTTCCGGCATTTCGGAGATGTTGTGCGCGCCAATGTAGAACATGGACTGGTGCAGGCCGCCGATCATCTGGTACAGCACGGCGTTGAGCGGTCCGCGGTACGGCACTTCGCCTTCGACACCTTCCGGAACGACCTTGTCGTTGGAGGTGACGTCGGCCTGGAAGTAACGGTCCTTGGAGTAGGACTTCTTGCCACGCGGAGCCATGGCGCCCAGGGAGCCCATGCCACGGTACAGTTTGTACTGCTTGCCGTGCAGGAGCACCTTCTCGCCCGGAGCTTCCTCGCAGCCCGCGAGGGTGCCGCCGAGCATCACGGAGGATGCGCCGGCCACGAGGGCCTTGGCGATGGTCGCCGGAGTAGTGGATGCCACCGTCGGCGATGCACGGCACGCCAGCGGCGCGGCAGGCCTGGCGGCCTCGTACACGGCGGTGAGCTGCGGG